>SAMEA3663215__coassemble_12154_pt1 | contig 1563 bp, 1 predicted proteins | sample SAMEA3663215__metabat2_high_PE_014 | metagenome-assembled genome bin SAMEA3663215 (sample SAMEA3663215) | pig gut metagenome | biome: pig gut; feature: pig-associated habitat; material: faeces | place: China | collected 2013 | reverse complement strand
TCTCTCTAGATATAGGTAAACTATTTAAGTATTCTATTGTTTTATCATTTTCTTCTTTAACTAATATATTCGATCCAAGTATTCCTGCATATACACCAACAATTAATAATATCATTACAAACCCTTCAGACTTTAGCCATCCAAACATTGTAGAAAGTGATGCAATATCCATATTAAATGCCGACAATATTTCTGGTGGAAATATTTGTGCTAATTCATCAATTGATTTAATATTATCACTAGAAGCAATTGAAGGATATATAGCAAAAACTACACCAAATAATACCAATATAATAATTGTCCAAATCATAAAATTTTTAAAATTACATTTTAATTCTCTTTTAAACATAGCATCCTCCTAATTATAATAATGAAGTAATACATCTTCTAAATTCATATCTTCTATTAATAATTTTGATATATTATATTTTGATAATTTTTTTATTAGATCATTATATTCAAAGTTATTTGGAAACTTAATTGTTTTTTTATCAATTATATCAGGCTTTATTGCAAAATCTTTTATTATTTTATCTATATCATTACTCATTATAGTAATATATCCCATATTTTTATTACATAATTCTTCTATTTTTTCAACTTTTATTAGTTTACCTTCTCTAATAATTCCTACTCTATCACATATTTTAGATACTTCACTTAAAATATGTGTTGAATAAATAATCGTTGTATTTTTCTTCTTCTCTTCGAGTAATAATTTGAAAAATTCTTGTTGCATAATCGGATCAAGTCCACTAGTAGGTTCATCAAGTATTAGTATTTTTGGTTCATGTAAAAAAGCCAATACTATTCCTAGCTTTTTTAAATTTCCAAAAGATAAATCTTCTATTTTTTTAGTTTCATCTAATTTAAGAATTTTAATTAATTCACTTCTTCTCTTTTTTGATGTAGTATAATAAGACTCATGATAATCTATCATTTCTTTTACAGTTAAATCTTCATATAAAGATACTTCACTAGGTAAATAACCAATTAACTTCTTAGTTTCTATATCATCTTTATTAAATTCTTTACCATTGATGTATACAATACCACTTGTTTTATTTATTAGATTAAGTATTGTCCTTATTGTTGTAGATTTACCTGCACCATTAGGCCCGATAAGTCCAAATATTTCGCCCTCATTTAATGACAAAGATAAATTTTCAATTCCTTTGACTTTTTTATAGTATTTTGTTAAATTATTAATTTTCAAAACAACCTTACACAATCACTATTTTTTTATCTGACTATATTATATCATAAGTTTCCGATTATTTTCCGTTTTACTTTCGAATATTTTCCGATTCATTTCTGATTGATTTCTGTATTTTTTCCGTTCAATTTTTATCAGGCATTTCTATTTTATAAATATCACTTACTCATTTCACTACAAAATTTAAATTAAACAAAAAATCACTCTTCTAAAACAGTGATTTTCCTTTATAAAACTTGACTTTTAACAGTTCAAGTGAAACTCTTATGGTGCGATACAAGATCCTATTTTGAACACTTATATCTAAAAAGAATAACTAATAAATATCAATTCTATATATCATATAC
>SAMEA3663215__coassemble_11757_pt1 | contig 1590 bp, 3 predicted proteins | sample SAMEA3663215__metabat2_high_PE_014 | metagenome-assembled genome bin SAMEA3663215 (sample SAMEA3663215) | pig gut metagenome | biome: pig gut; feature: pig-associated habitat; material: faeces | place: China | collected 2013 | reverse complement strand
AAAGGAGATAAATATTATTATGATTATCTTGGAGTATTTTATGAAGATGTGATACAATCAAAATACAAAGCAGGAACAAATGGACAATTCTTCACTCCCCATGATGTTTCAAAATTAATGAGTCAGATTACTGTAATTGATGAAAGTATTGATAAACCAGTGATTAATGATTGTGCTTGTGGTAGTGGTAGATTATTACTTGATGCACATTCATTTAATCAAAATGCTGTATTAATAGGTCAAGACCTTGACTCTGTTGCTTGTAAAATGGCAGTATTGAATTTTTATATTAGTGGTGTTACTGGTAGTATACTTCATCAGAATACTTTAACTGGTGAGTTCTACGGTGCTTGGAGAGTGAACAATTATATTCATCATGGTTTACCAGTTCCTCATATTGAATTAGTATCTGAAAAAGAGGCGTATCGTTTCATTGGTTTAAATAATGATATTAAAAGTATTGAGGTTAATAACGATAATGCTGTCATAGAAAATAATGACAATTCTTTAAATTTGTCTGCTGAGAAAAAAGAAGTACAAACTAAACTGATGTGATAAATGATTGAATTTGAAAATGAGAAAGGATACAATTTAAGATGTATCTATTGTTTAAAAAATATTGTAAGGTGGAAAAATGAGTGATATTGTATTTAAAGACTGTGAATACAGGTATGTAGAAGATGGAACATTATGTTGTAAAAACAAACAAGGTATAGAAACAGATTTGTCCTGTGATAACTGTACAGGCAATATACATCTTAACTGTGACAATTACAATGCAAAAAAAGACTTATGCTTGAAATGGTTTGAAACTGAAGTAAGTAAAAACTACAAAGATTGTAGTGAGAAATCAGTATTCAATGATAAAGAACTAAGCAGAAAATGGTCTAATTAGGAGGATTAAAAAAATGACTGAAAAACGATTTGAAAGAATTTATGCAGATGTTGATGTATTTTGTAGAGACCACAATGCAAAAGGGGTAAGTCAATTAATTGAAAGAGAAGACTACGATAGGATTGTTGATTTATTGAATGAGCAACACGAAACAATTCTATCATTACATAAAACAATCGAAGAATTAGATAATTGTCAAAAAGGACAATCTCATAGAATTAATGATTTGTATCTTGAAAATAAACAGTTAAAAGATTTGATAAATCATTTAGGTTACACAATAAAATACGATGAGTATAGACATATTAGTTTGGAGTTGAAAGAATGATTGCGAAACGATATACAATTAAACCACAAGACGATTTGTTTGGTGTTGTGGATAATTATTCTGCCGACAAAGTATGTGTTATTAATGGTATTCGTACTGAAATTGAAGCAAAATGGTTATGTAAAGATATGAATACTTTAAATGATGAGATTGAGAGGTTAAAAAAAGATAATGTTCATTTAAGAGTATTATTAGATAGTTTGCAAGATAAATATAGTGGATTATTGAGATTAGTGCATGGGTTTGATAAGAATGACTGAGAAACGATTATGTAAATTTAGTTTAAGTGGATTTCAATGTCTTGTATTTTATAAGTTAATCCAACAAGGTAAACGAATAATTTTAGTTGGGGATAATAAGTTTAAGG
>SAMEA3663215__coassemble_10653_pt1 | contig 1674 bp, 4 predicted proteins | sample SAMEA3663215__metabat2_high_PE_014 | metagenome-assembled genome bin SAMEA3663215 (sample SAMEA3663215) | pig gut metagenome | biome: pig gut; feature: pig-associated habitat; material: faeces | place: China | collected 2013 | reverse complement strand
ACTATAATTTCATTTTTCTTTCACAGAATATTCGCTTGTCGGACATACTGTCCGACAAAACTTTTAAAACTTATTTTTTACAAATTTAATAATGTTGTTTCCTAAAAAAACAGTAGATATTATTTCTAATATATAGTAAACTATATATATGATAACCAACATATACTTATACAACGAAGTGTAAAATTTTTTATAAACTTCGTAAAAATACAAAGGAGATACAGAGAAATGTTAGAGAGTATAATACACCTTTTAAAAGGTGTAACCTTAATTGAAATACTTTTTTTAGACCAAATCTACACCATCAATGGTGAAGAAATCAAAGAAGCATTGATAGACAATACTATCCACAAAAAAAGGATAGGTGATTCTGAATGATAAACCTAACCAACACTGTAGAATATGATGATACCCCATCAACCTGCAGACACAGTTGCACCTGTAAAGACTGCTTTTGGGACTGCGATGACTGGTACCAAAAAGCATGTAAAGTCATTGAGGTCAATGATGACTATAAAACTGCATTAGTGAAAGGGAAAGGCAAACCATTCCCAGTAAAACTCACAAAAGCAGTTAGATTCATGGTACATACAGGAGACCTATGTACAATTGAAAGAACTGTCACTGGGGAATATCTAATGACAGATTATACCAGTATGTTCGGAGGTTACTAAAAATGGCTCCCGTAAGACTTGGTAAACAAGAACCAAAATCAGTTATGGATAAAATAGATGAGTGGGCATTAAACCATGCCCACATCCTCCTACCAATAAGCATAATCATCGCATTATGCTTATTCACTGCATTATGCTATGCAATTGTAGGAGTATCTGCAACAGAAAGTGGAATGTTAAGGAATTATTTAATAAGAGGTGTTTAATATGAAGTTTATTGCGTCAAATTTAAGTATTAATATGTTCCCAAAAGGGAACTTTCAATTAATATTCGATGAATTAAATAAAGAAGAATTCTACGCAATGTCTTATGATGCGTATAGTTGCATAGGACATAAAGACATTGCAGAATTAACTAACTGTGCTTATAATAAAGAAGCAGTTAAGTTAAGAATTGGTGATATTTTATTTTTAGTGACTATCAAAAATAACAAGTTAAATTATTATTGTATTCGTGTGATGGAGTCAGAGCACGAAATTACTCGTAATGAAGAATTAGATGATATGGAGGAATACTTATGGCAATAGGTTCTGCAAATAATAAGGAAATTCAATTTAAAAAACGTGGAAATGACAATAAACTAAAAGTTTTGATTTACGGACGTGATGGTTCAGGTAAATCAACTTATGCAGAACAATATTGTCAAGAACACGGATTAAATGCTGTTGTAATTGATGTAGAAGATACTAATTACACTGATATGATTATGGTTAATGATATTGATTTAAGTGATGATGTTAAAGCATTCAGAAACTTAAAACGCATATTATCCAGCATACCTTCTGAATTTGACACAATCATTATCGATGGAATAGATAGTGTGCTTGAAGCGTTTGTTTCAAATGATACAGGAATGAAATGTTTCGCAGACCGTGCGAAAACATTTACACGTTTCTTACGTGAATGCGTTAAAACAGAGAAACACTTAATATTCATAGGACAATCACCAGTAGACTTGGATAATTATACTGGTGATGAGCAACCAAATAAAAGCATTGT
>SAMEA3663215__coassemble_6319_pt1 | contig 2182 bp, 4 predicted proteins | sample SAMEA3663215__metabat2_high_PE_014 | metagenome-assembled genome bin SAMEA3663215 (sample SAMEA3663215) | pig gut metagenome | biome: pig gut; feature: pig-associated habitat; material: faeces | place: China | collected 2013 | reverse complement strand
TTTTAAGTAGTAGCAACAGATATACTAACAAGACTGATACATGGAGTGTAAAAAAATGGATAATAAAAAAATCATTTTAATTCTTGTTATTATTATTGTAATTTTAATAGCTATGATTTCATTTACATTATTAACTTCATATAAAGAAGTTGATTCAAATTATGTTCATGGTCCTTTACCTAATGAAAAGGTGAAATTCACAGGAACATATCTTGGGCCTTATTATAATATTTATAATTTTGATGGTGCATCAGGAGTTATACAAGTGGGTAGTGAATATGTAATTGTCAGTACTGATAAGCTTAAGGGTTTGGAAGGTCAAACAGTTACAGTTAAAGGTTATTTTATTAATGATGTTGTAGAAGCGGAAACTGTACCAATAGACAATAAATATGTCAATGGTGAAAGTTTTTGCATCGAAGAGGTTGTTTAAATAAAATTCTTTTAATAAGTCTACTGGGGCCTTGAACATGCAACAGCAGAACCACAGGAAACCAAACAGGGAAGCAATTCCTTAATGGATGAATTAGAAAGGCTTGGAAATATGTATGAAAAAGGTTTGTTGACAGATGATGAGTTTGATTCCATGAAGAAGAAATTGATTGAGGAATAGTAATGTCAAAATTAAGTCAATTGAAATAATCTCTTTTTTAAGAGCCTCAGTTAAAATCATAGAACTTGTTATTAACCCAATATCCAAATCTTCAATATATTCCAACACATCACTTAGATTATTACTAGCAACAATCCCATTGTTTAGATGAGCTAATGCCATTGCAGCAGATTCACCAGAACCACAAACCTTACCTGTTTTGCTCCAAAAACCTTTTTCAATTGATTTATATGTAACATATTCTTGAGATGGAAAATATATTTCTCTAATTTCCACAAAACTTTCTTTTAAATTTTCAAAATTTCGTTTTACAATTAATGGAGTACTTTCATTCATTATCTCCTGATAAACTTGTTCAGGAATAACAATTTTGGAAAATAACTCTTCTAAAACATAACCTGCATCCACAAATAAAAATGACTCCAAACAGTCAGCATCATAGAAAATAGGCTTATTCAAAGACATTCACCTCATTATAAAGAATATCATTTCTGAAACTCTTTAATAAAATTTCTCTACGTTTTCCACCAGTTATTTTTTTATCATCAAATGCTTTTTCAGTTAAACGTATCAATTCACCAATAGATGAATATTTTTGATTTTCCAAAGAAGGTTTATAAAGACTAGTATCATAACCTAAACGATTAGCTTGCCTAATTATATCTGAGCCATACTCTTCAAATTGATCATCATTAATCCAGTTCAAGTTTTTAAGACGCATAAGCATGGCTGAATTACTAACTTGAAAATACTGTTCACATTTAATTACATCTTCAAGTGACCAATCATCAATATTATTCTTATTTTTAAACCAGTATAGAGCACTATCCGGCATAAGTAATGCTGAGGCGAAATCATTTGCATTTTTTTCACTTTCACTATTGGTATTAACACCACAAACAACAAATTCACCTATATCATCATAAAGTAAATGATACAACTCATGAGCAAGTGTGAAATTTTGCCTTCCAATAGTATGATTTGTATTAACAAAAATTATATTATCCTCATCTGTTTTAGAACAGCAACCACTAATATTTGTTTTCATAGGAAACCAAAGAACAGTTAGATTTTTCATATTAGTTTGGATTAAAGAACGAAGATTAACACAGGCAAATCCTTCAATACCCCAATCATGCCTTAATGATTGTGCAAATACAGCAGCATCCATAATTAATCATCCCTATCCAAGCTTCTTAATAATTTTAAAAATCCAGTAATTTCATTCATTTTTGCAACAACATTCAAATCTACTTTTTCATCACTACGAAAAGCTATACTAGAACTTTCATAAAAATCATTTTCACCTAGCAAATATTCATGTGAACAATTATATAATAAGCATAATTTGTCAAGTAAAGCCATGTTAAAGTTTCTCTCACCATTTTCTATTTTAGAAAGATAACTTTGCTTAATTTCCAAATAATCAGAAACCTGTTCTTGAGTATATCCATTTTGGATTCGTAATTTCTTTAAATTTTTCGCTATAGTGGTTTTCATGACAACACCCCATTAGTATTCAATAGTTTGTAATAAAAAATATATAAATATTATAGAAAATATTATGAC
>SAMEA3663215__coassemble_2403_pt1 | contig 3535 bp, 3 predicted proteins | sample SAMEA3663215__metabat2_high_PE_014 | metagenome-assembled genome bin SAMEA3663215 (sample SAMEA3663215) | pig gut metagenome | biome: pig gut; feature: pig-associated habitat; material: faeces | place: China | collected 2013 | reverse complement strand
CAAAATCCATTGGACCATGACCTTTACTTTCAGGGTCTTCTTCATAATAATAATGAACATCAAGAGTATTGTCTTTTTGAAGGCTTATTACATTATTAACAAATCCATTGCACCTTTCAAGATCTGCTTTTGAATATGAATTAACATAATATGTTATATCAGGAATATAGTTTTTATATTTGAAAAGTTCAATTAAATCAATTCTATGCTTTAATTTGTCTAAGAGTTCTTCTTCACTAAGATTTAATTTATTTTTCAATATTCCAAGCAGATACTCGTAATGCCAATCAGTAATGTCTCTTATTGAAAAACTACTGTTGTTTACAATAGTTTTAGAACCTTTTAGTAATGTTGCAAGACCAATTGAGGCAAATCCTCCACCTGAACTTCCATAAAAGAGAATATTTTCATTAGCTATTTTTCTGTTTTGTGCAATATTATCAATGATATTACCAACAACTTCCAAATACCATGTTTCGTCTCCAACAAACCAACCTAATGTTATTCTATCATCATAATAAAAACTAGGATCTGCATATGCAATAATTGATTCATCAACAAACTCATACCATGACCAGCGGTCAAAATATGGAGGCTTAATTAATTCTCCTTTACTTGTTTTTGAATTTCTTGGGTGAGCACCACTTCCAAAGCAGATTAATCTATCATTATCACTGCTTAATCTAATAACAAACTCATATGCTGTGCCTTCATGAATAATCTTTAAAAAGAATGGTTCATCCATTGGAAATCATATTCAATTATTTCAGGAATTGTTAATTGAATAGTATTTTTCATTAATTCTTTTAACATTATAATCCTCTTTAATTAAATAGCTATTTTTTAAATAATGAAATACCTTTTCTAAGTGGTTTTGTAATTTTCCAGCTTTTGGATTTCATTATTTTCTTATTTAATTTTTTTAATTTCTTTATGGTCTTTTTCTGCCTTTTAATTTTGGTATTTTGTTCATCAATTATTTTATTTAATTGAGTAATCCTTTGTTCATAGTAATTATCGCTAAAAGAGCAATCTTCATCACTATATCCATATTCATTTAATATATCAACTAAAACATCTCTTGATTGTTTATAACTGGTCATTGAAGATTTATATTTAAAATCCATTGTTGATAATGTACTGTTTTGTTCATAAATTGCCCAAATATCACTGCCAGAGCCTTTATAATCTGAAAATTTGGAAGGTAAGTATGGATTAACACTAAAACAACCTTCAGTTATTGTATCATTGATAAGTAGAATATCATATTTTGATGTTGAATTTAAAAATTCAAAGTAATCAATAGGTTCTTTTATAATTATATTTTCTTTAATTTCTAATTCTTCAATTAATCTATCGAAATATTTACTTTTGTTTAAGAATAAATGGAATTTGATTTTATCTTTATATTTATGGTTTAATGAATCAAATGCAAAAAATATTGCTTCAAAATGTCTTTTTGTGTAATAGAAATTTCCAAAATAAGCAATATTAATTTCATCATCATTTAAATCTGGATTGGTTTCAACTAAATGATAATATTCAGAATCAAGTGTTGGATGATGACTAATTGTGGATTTATTCATAACCATTTCACAGATTTCTTCGCTGTGATGTTCAAGCATTACTTTTCTTTGATTTTCATTTGTAAAAATTAACTTATCTGAAAAGATAAATGTTAATAATTCAGCAAGATAATATATATTTGCTTCATTTTTTATATGATTAAGATTAGTATCATTAATTTCATTGAATTTGTCTATGTTTAAATTAACTCTATTAATAAACTCTTCATTTTCTATAGGTGTTATTCTTTTTTCCCCATGGATGTCAATTAAGATAGGATCTGAAAATTCAGCTGTCCAGCAAACATCAGGATTATTAAACTTATATTCCATTGCAAGGAAATTATTCGCCATACACCATGTCCTAGTGTAAAGATTTTTATATTCTTTATCATCAATCAATTTCATACCCTGATTAGTAAATTTAGTCATATTTTTTATGGTATTACAGGATCCTTTAATATTTGTGGTTAATCTTTCGTTAATAAGTTCATCTAATCCTTTAAAATTTAAAGAAGTATCATCTTCATCCATATTATGTAAAACATCTACAATTGAATTGTTTTTGATAATTCTTTTTGCAGCAACAATTCCGCTAGTATCAATTGTTGGTGGAAATTTAAAAGAAATAACTAATGTATCTACCTGTTTGTCCATTCAATCACCTCTATTATGTTAAATTATGTCAATGGTAATTAAAATATATTTCGTTATTTTGCATATAAGTGGCAAAATTGTGTTTATTTGGTAAAATAAGTTTAAAAATAAGAATTAATTTATTTAAAAAAAGTAAAAGATGGATTAAATAAAAATTTAATCATCAAATTTTCCTAAGAATTCTTTCATCCTTTGATTTTCAGATGAAAATACTTCTTCAGGAGTTCCTTGTTCAACAATTACTCCATTTTCCATAAAGATAATTGAATCAGAAACTTTACGAGCGAAATTCATCTCGTGAGTAACAATAACCATGGTCATGTTATCTGCAGCTAACTGTTTAATTACTTCTAAAATTTCACCAGTTAACTCTGGGTCAAGTGCAGATGTTGGTTCATCAAAGAATAAAATATCCGGATTCATTGCAAGTGCTCTTGCAATTGATACTCTTTGTTGCTGACCACCTGATAACTCACAAGGATAAGCATTTTCCTTATCTTCAAGTCCCATTTTTTTAAGTAAATAACGTGCATGTTTGAAAACTTCATCTTTACTTCTTTTTTGGACTCTTAAAGGAGCATTTGTAATATTTTTTATAACAGAATGATGTGGGAATAAATTAAAATCCTGGAATACTAATCCAAAAGTCCCATCAAAATTAATATCTCCACTATCTTCCTCTTCAAGATTTGTAATACATCTAAGTAATGTTGATTTACCAGATCCTGACGGTCCGATAATGGCTAATACTTCACCTTTGTCTATACTTAAGGAGATATCTTTTAAAACAACATTATCTCCAAAGCTTTTTTTTAGATGTTTTATTTCAAGTAAACTCATAAGATCCCCTCTAGTCATAATAGCTTAATCTTTTTTCTATATATTCCATTACAAATGCAACAATTGCATTTAATATGTAGTAGAATACTCCTGCAACGAGTAATGCCGCAATTGATGCGTCTGCAGCTGCAATTTGTTTTGCAACAGTAAACATTTCTGGAATTGCAATAACAAATGAAAGAGAAGTATCTTTTACAAGAGTAATTACTTCATTGGTAATTGAAGGAAGAACTATTTTAAATACCTGTGGTAATACAATTATGAAAAATGTTTCAAATTTATTATATCCCAATACTTTCGCTGCTTCGTATTGTCCTTTAGGAATAGCTTCAATTCCACCTCTATAAATTTCAGCAAAGTATGCTGCGTAATTTATTGTAAATGCAATGATAACAGCTATAAATCTGTATTCTGGAGTTAAATTTATACCAAATACATAATACGGTGCGAAAAATACAATAATTAATTGTAAC
>SAMEA3663215__coassemble_1309_pt1 | contig 5049 bp, 3 predicted proteins | sample SAMEA3663215__metabat2_high_PE_014 | metagenome-assembled genome bin SAMEA3663215 (sample SAMEA3663215) | pig gut metagenome | biome: pig gut; feature: pig-associated habitat; material: faeces | place: China | collected 2013 | reverse complement strand
CATTGAACCCACATCGGAATCCTCCAACACCTGCAAATAATTCTACAACAGTTTTATCCATAGCAATTTCTCCGATAATATATATTGTTTAGAAGATATATAATACCTATTATAGAGCATTTGACAACTATTTGATTAACATGAAATTTAAAAGCGAAAAAGAATTACTTGAATATACAAAAGACATTAAAGGAAAAACCTTTAAAGAAATTGATTCCCAACATTTACTAGATACTGCTAATTTAAGACGTGCAAAAGGATTATTAGGACATGTAGTTGAAAGTGGATTTTACAAATACCCTCTTAATAATGATAGCCATGCTGATTTTGAAGAATTAGACATTGAACTAAAAGTAACTGGTTATGTTAAAAACAAAAATGGTAGTTTAAGAGCAAAAGAAAGATTAGTTTTAAGTAAAATCGACTATAATCAAATTGTTAATGAAACATTCGAAAGCAGTCATGTTCTAGGAAAATGTAAGAAAATGCTCATCATATGGTATGAATACGATTCAAATAAAGAAGCTAAGGATTTTTTAATCACACATTACCAATTATACGACATGGAAAATGATTTAAAAGTATTCAACAACGACTTTGAGATAATAAAAAACAAAGTATTAGATGGAAAAGCACATGAACTTTCAGAAGGAGATACTTCCTATTTAGGAGCATGTACAAAGGCTAGAACTTCTTCTGATAGAACCACACAACCATTTTCCGACATATTATCCAAACCAAGAGCCTATTCTCTAAAAAATGCATATATGACAGGTATTTTAAGAGAACATATTAATTCAAAAGTAATTACTCTAAACAAATACAATACTGTTGAAGAATATGTTAAAGATAAATTAAGACCATATTTTGGAAAGACACAAGTGGAAATACTTGAAAAAATAGATGGTAGAAAGTATAGTGAAAAAATACCTAAAAACATCAGCAAAATGATTTCTGATGAACTAATTGGAAAAGACACAGAGTTACCTGAAAAAGATGAAATATTTTCAAAAACCAGTTTTATTATCAAAAATTTACCAATAAAAGAAAATGGCAAACCAATTGAAAGAATGTCATTTAAAACAATTAGTTTAAGTGATTTTGAAGAAGAATGGGAAGATTCATTTTGGAAAAATTATTTTGAAGAAACAACACTTATTACAATTTGCTATCAGGCAGTAAATAATAGTAAAAATGGATTTAGAGTCTTAAAAAATGTTAAAAAGATAAGTTTTGACGAATATGATTTGGATGAATTTAAAAAAACATATGACCAAATCAAATTAGCTATTGAAAAAGAAGACATTAATCTACTACCTACTTCAGCTAATGGATTTAAAAACCAATTGCTTGAAATAGCTCCAAAAGGCGTTAAAGGAGATAATGCTTACGAAAATTTCTTTAAAAATGATAAAACAAAAGTATCTTTTATGATTAGTAAAAGACTGCTAATTGATAAATTATCTGATGAATAATATCATCCAGATTTCCAATTCAAATTAATTAAACCATGATTAAACAATAATGTCTTTAAAACTTCCCGAATGAAGTTTTCCAGATTATTTTCATCCACACCATCATTTCCAGGAGTTAAAGAAAATGCTCCAACAGAAGGAATAATCATATCAGATTCAAAGAATTGTTCGGTTTTATTTCCAGGATATAAAACATAAGCACCTTCAGTTTTTAATATAGAATCCTTATATGTGTGCATTTTATAGATGTCACCATCTTTAAAGACACTTTCTTTTTCTTCAAGTGAATCCCTTTTGTCAATTTCTTCATTTAACTTTTTATCAGATTTTCCAAATACATTATAATAATCAGCTATTTCTAATTCAGAGCGATATTTAGCATCAAAATGTATGTAGTTAATATGCTCTCCAATTTTAACAAGTAATGTATAATCAGGTTTGAATGCTAAAGAATAGGATTCATACTTTGAATTTTTAGAAAATCTTAGATTATAGAATAACTCAACTTCAATTTCATTATCATATAAAATAAATTTGAATTTTTTAACTGAATTTTCTCCTTTTTTAATGCTAACTGACCAATTGTCTTTTTTAACTTTAAATACATCATCAAAATCAACTTTTGTAATGCTTAAGTCATTTAAAACTTTTAGTAATCTGAAATAGCACCAATATTCATATAGTTCAGATAATTTTTTCTCAAAGCCCTTAAATTGATTGTTAACTTCATCCCAACTTAATCTGAATGAAAATTCCATCATTAAAAAGTATTTAAAGATTTCACGATAACCTTCCTTTTTTTGCAAGATTTGTGAGTTGAATGGAACATAATCCATTGGAGAAATTTGCTTGAAAAAGTTGGAAGACAGATAATACTCAATTTCATTACTAAAAAACAATAGCTTATCTTTAATATAACCTTCATCTGAACTTAAAAGTAATTTTTCAATTAAATCACGAACAGATTCAAAAAAGTATTTTACAAATCTATTTTCAGGAATATCAATAGTATCATCATGTTTTGTCTGTTCAACCATTTGAGGAATATGTCCTTTTAATTTATGAACAATTTCAAAGTCTGCATCAGATTTATACAGATTATTTGGCTTTGAAACAATATTTTTTAAAGAATTCTGATTAAAATTAGATGCTAAGGACAACGGAACTTGTTCAGTACGATTTCTTAGTTGTGAGTGAATATTTTTAGATAGATATTCAAAAATTGAAGGTAGATTTACATTTCTAAATAAATATTCTAAAAACATAAAATCTTCATAATAAGTTTTTTTCTCTTTTGAATCTAGCTCAAATTCCTGATAGAGTGGAGAATTAACTTCAAAAATTAAACTTAAAGCATGTTGTGACAAATCAGCTATCATTGAAGAATACTGATTAAAATAATCCATTTTTTTAGATCTTACTTCAATTGGAATCTTTATTGAGTTAATTTTATTTTTTCTAATGTCTAAAAATGATTTTCCAACATAACTTCTGAAATTTAGTGTTCCGGCAATTTTATAAGTCTTATTATCCCCTAAGGAGAATCTAAATTGTTTAAAATAATTTTCATTTAATTTTGTCAATGAGTACAAAACATCATAACTTGCACAGGCATCACTAGATTCAAACAATATCTGATATTCTGTTTCTTCTAAAAACATCAGATTAGCAAAATTAGCCCCAATATCTGGACAATACTGAATAGGAGTTAAATTATCTGCACTATCAACAACAGGAATGTTGATTAGTTCTAGGGAATTTGATATTCTAACCCTGGATTCATTACAGTTTTTACAATCAATTGAGCTAACTGTTAATGTGCCGAGATTGTTAGAATTCTCGTCTGTCAAGTTAATAATTACTTTTTGTTCAATCATTTAAATCTTAATTAATAAATGAGACATATCTTTGATCAGATAATACTTTTGACATATTTTGAAGTTTTATAGCTGATGTAATGTATTTTGAATTTTCATCAGTAACCTCAAAGTTTCTAGGAACTTCATTATTGTTTGTATCAACCAAACATAAGTTGAACAGTTCTTTTAATACACTACCAATAGCTTTTTCAGATCCATGGAGCTTTGGAAGGATTTTCTGTTTGATTTGTGCATCAAAATACCTCTCCCAATTATTCCATTCTTCAGGAGAGTTTTCATATCTCCATGATACAACCATGAACCTTAAGATTTCATTAATAACTCTAAATCCAAATTCTAAATTGGAGTTTTTCAATGCATTTTGGAATAAAGTTAACTCTTCAGCCAATATATCCCATAAATTACGTCCATTAGATGAAATAGTAGATAAAATTTCTTTTAATTCAACAATATTTAACTTTGAGACACCATTATCAAGTAATGGGGATTGTAAATAACCAACGTCCCCTTTAAAATCATCAGTATTCAGATTATTTTCCATATAATCAAAAGCAGATAATGTATCGAATTCTATAGTATTAGCCCTATCCAATACTTTTGGTGAAAACATGTAAGTTGTTTCATCCACATTAACAGTACCTATGATAAAAAGATTATCTGGAAGTTTTAATTTGTCCTCACCACCATACAAAGGTATTTCTTCTCCGCTTTCGATAGCAGATAAAAAGTCAGCAAAATATCTCTCAACATGAGATAAATTCATTTCATCTAAAATTAGGAAATATGGATTTGATGGGTCATCAATAGCTTGTTTAATTAGTTCAAAAGCAGGAGTTGACTGATATTCTTCTGTAATTACATTATAATAGCCAACAATGTTTGTATTATCTGTCCAATTAGCACCTACTGGAACTATTTGATAATTAGAATCACTTTCCTTATTAATTTTAATTTTTAAATCCACTCTTTGATTAGGGTCTTCACGTCTTAATTTAGAAAGATATTTCTTAATATCATCATTACCATAAAAAATTCTTGTATTAAGATTGAAACGTGCATTATCACTTTCAATACCATCAACAGAGATATTTAATTTATCTTTTTCAACATCCAAAATCGGAACAAAATCTGTGACTTCTTTTCTAGATAATGACCAACCTCCAGATTGATCAGATTTTCCAACCTTAACAGATGTTGAGCAAACAGTTTCCAATTCTTGTTTATTATCACACAAAAATTTAGCAAATAATTGTGATAATTTAGTTTTACCAGTTCCAGAATTCCCAGTTAATATTTCAAAAGGCTTAACTTTTAATGACAATAAATAATTTTCAATTAATTGCTTATCAAAGTAATATCCATTGGAAATTAAATATTTATAAAAAGAATTTTGTTCTAAATCAGACATAAAAACCCACTCAAATCAAATTTCTTAAATGAAATCAATTTTCAATAATTACTACAATTTATATATAAACCCATATTAAAAAATGACTATTAATCAATCAAATACATAACAAATACAAATATTGTATTAAAATAGCCATTATATCCAAAAACATATGCTGTAGAATAAGAATAGTATACTACAATCAAAATATTTCTTTAAATTAGTTATTTTTAATTATAAAAACTAATTCACTAATAGTTCACTTTTATGTACAACATTACACATTCATTCCACACAAATTAAA
>SAMEA3663215__coassemble_1207_pt1 | contig 5308 bp, 5 predicted proteins | sample SAMEA3663215__metabat2_high_PE_014 | metagenome-assembled genome bin SAMEA3663215 (sample SAMEA3663215) | pig gut metagenome | biome: pig gut; feature: pig-associated habitat; material: faeces | place: China | collected 2013 | reverse complement strand
GATATGGTGAAATTATGCAAGAATCATATGTGACAAATAATAACTTAAGAATTGTATTTAATGAACTTGGAAATTATCTGGAAAAAGGTCAAGAGCCTCCAGAAGATTTATTTGCTGAATTTCTCGGAGAGTTAAGGTTAGTAACGAATGTTTTCTTATGAATTATTCAAAACGTAAAAACAAAACAGGTACTGACATAAATTGCGATAACTGCAAAGAAAACATTCACTTGAACTGTGACAACTTCAGTCCGAAAAAAGATTATTGCTTGAAATTTTTCAAGGAAAATATAAGTGAAGTAACTGAATGCCAAGAAAAAACAGTGTTCAATGATAAAGATTTGTCCAGAAAGTGGAGTAATTAGTTGTGGTTAATCTTGTTTGAAATGTAATGTTTGTTAGGGTAATATTCGTTTTAAACTAGGGTGAGGGGTAATTTTCCATAAACTTTAAATATGGAATGGTGAAATATTTAAAATTTGTCAGTATTCATTGAACTTTTTTATAAATATAGAAAAAAATATTAATAGGATGAAAGAATGTTAGAATTATCAGAAGATAGAATGGAATCAATTAAAACCATTAAAAAACTTACTGAATATAATGATTATAATCTTTATTCTATTGAAATAAAATATGATTATAATATCGATAAGGTAACTCCAATTGTCGAAGGAGAGATAAGTGATCAACAAATGATGGAATTAACCTTCGCAGATGCTCTTCCGGGAGTAGAATTAGAATTGGAAATTCCTAATTATGGATGTTCAGCATTTACAATGCCAAATAATGAAAAATTTTTATTTGGAAGGAACTATGATTTCTCTTTTGATTCATCAGCACTACTTGTAAGATGTAATCCTAAAAATGGATATAAATCAATAGGATTTGCAGCATTAAATCATATTTATAATAATGATCCCGAAATAAGCATGGGAACAAAAGCATTATGTTTAATTTCACCATATATCTGTTTAGATGGGATTAATGAAAAGGGGCTTGGAATAGCTGTATTGACACAAACAAGCAAACCAACAATTCAAAAAACTGGGAAACCTATTTTATTAACGACTGTATTAATTAGATTAATTTTAGATAAAGCTAAAACAACAGAAGAAGCGATAAAATTAATCAAACAATATGATATTTTATCTACGAGTGGGAGGGATTATCATTTCTATATAACAGATAAGACTGGGGATGGTAGAGTAGTGGAATTTGATCCTGAAAAAGAAGAAAGACCAATGGTTGTTACTAAATTTAAAGCTGCAACAAATTTCTATGGAATGTATATTGATAAGGTAAAACCAAATAGAGTAAATGGAATATATGGAAAAGGAAAAGAAAGGTATGACTCCATAATGGATGTAATAAATAATGGTGGAAATGGAATAACTGATGTATGGAAAGCATTAAAAGCATCAGCACAAGACCCAAACCCTGAAGATATTGCAAGTAATACTCAATGGTCTATTGCATATGATTTAGACAAACTAGAATGTGAAATTGTATTAAGAAGGCATTGGGATGATATATTAAGGTTTAAATTAAATGAATAGTGTTAAATTAATTTTCAAGTGAGTTCTGGATATTACTTTAGAAAACATTCAGTAAATACCTAAAGCAGTTAAAATTCATAAATCAAGAAAAATATACCTAAAATTAAAAGTTTTTTAAAATTTAATGTAGGGTATTTAAAAGAATTTTTAAAAATTTCACCAAAATTCATATTCTACATTCCTCCTTTTAACATGATTTAATGTATATAATACATTGTATAATACTAAAATAAAAACATGATTATTTTATTAATTAAGAAAAAAAAGTTTAGAATTTATCATGTTTATATTATTAGGAGTATATTAAAAAAGAAATTAAACAGTAATTATTTGATTGATTATCTGTTCATGTTTAATCAATAGTTATATTAATATTATTTAAAAATAAAAAAATGTTTTAAGTTAAATAACTCAAAACATTATAGATAAATTTATTTTCTACGTTTTATTGGATAAATTAAACTGAATAAAGCTAAAACTAATAAGACTAATGGGTTACCAGTTTTAATGTTATTATCAACTAAATGGTTATTAATTGAAGCAGAGGATTCATGTGTTTCAATAAGTTTATTTTCCATGTTAGAACTATTTTTTGGAGCATCAGGATATTCTGGAATATCTGGAGAATTACTATTTTTAGTTACCTTAAATGTTGTATTTGCATAAGATGGATTATAATAATCATTTCCTGCAAAATTAACTTCAACAAAGTAAACATTCTCTGGTAAACCTGGAATAACAATAAATCCACTATTATTAACAATAGTAACATTGTACTTTTTACCATCAACAGTAACAGTAACAGGTCCATCAACAGTGGATTTAATGATTATAGTAGCATTCTCACCAACGATAATATCTTCAGCAGATACATCCAAAATAACCTTTGCTTTAGTGAATAGACTTAAACTTTTTACCTCATTATCAGTAACAAAAATATATTCTACATTTTGCCCAGATTTATTAGTTTCTACATTAACTATTCTGTTAAATCTCGCATCAAAAGTTTGTTGAATGCCATTTGTAATATTGGTATATACATTACTTACAAAATATGGCAAATAATTAGGATTGAATGAATCATTAGTATTTAACCTAAAAGTATAATTGAATTGTGCACCATTTTCAGTAGATGTTAAATTATTAACATTCATAACAAAATAATTCTCAAGTATAATTCCATTGACTAATGGAGTATTTTTACCCCACCAATTTAAATTTGCATTGGTATTAATGCCATTATTATCTAAATTAAAGCCAGTATTATTAGTATTATTTAGAATTCTATTATAATTAATAGTGGTATTTCTTGCTAAATTAGTTACATTTATTGCTTGAGTATTGTTAAAAATAGTGGAATTAGTAATCTTATTATTATTTCCTTTTATATTAATGGATAATAGATTATTTGTGAAATTACATCCAATAATATTGCTATTTGAACCTCTTAGTTCAATAGAAACACAATTATTAATAAAAGATGAATTAATCAGAGTAGTATTAACTGAGAGTCTATAGTTATAAATAGCTCCGCCAACAGGTGAAGTATTATCTGTGAAAGTTGAGTTAAATATTGTAAGATTTTCATTATCATTATCTTCAATAGCACCACCTTCATCTCTTGCATTATTATTTGTGAATATTGAATTAATAATTTTAGCGAATGTAATTCCATTAATTGAAGAAGCTCCACCATAAGCAGCATCATTATTTGTAAATTTAGAAGAATTTATAAGTAATTCATCATCCAATTGGCTGAATATGGCACCTCCACTTCCATACCCTGTTGCAGTATTATAGTTAAAAGTAGAATTAATTACAGTTAATTTGCCATATTCGTGGAAAATTGCTCCACCATACTCTGCAGTATTATGGTTAAAAGTGGAATTGATAACAATTAAATCTCCATATTTTTGATATATTGCCCCACCATAAGAACCTTTCCCATTTATGATATTGATGTTTTTAAGTGTCAATGTAGTTTTTTCCATATTAAAAATTCTTGCAAGTTTATTACAGTTAATTGTAAATCCATTACCATCAATAACAAGGTCTTTATTAATTTTTATTCCATTTATGTAAGCATTATCTATTTTATTGTCGTATGTGTAATTTCTATTTAATTTTATATCACCTGCACTGTTTTTTATAAGGTCATTCAAGTCTGTGAATGTACCTTCATTTTTGTCAGCAATATTTATCATGTTATCTATCTGTTGAGTATTATCAATATTCGCAGTGTCTATTCCAATACTTGTGGATATAGATATGTTATCATCTGTTTCAGCATTCACAGCTGAAATTGAAAAAAATAACAGCACTAGGAACATTAAAAATATTTTCTTAAAATTTTTTGATATCATAATTAATCAAAATCCTAATGAAATTTTTTTAAAAAAAGGAAAAATTATTCTAATTAAAATTCCTTTTATTTTATTCAAAAAATCTTCTAATTTTCTTCTTTAAAACTTTTGTTTTATGTAGAGAAATTATAACAAGATTTACATAATATGTTATTTATATTATAATGTTTATACTTTACTGAAATTTTGAATATGAACAAGATATTTTCTATGTTTTTTTTGAATAAAAAGGAGAAGTCTATTGAGAATTTTAAAAAAAATATGAGATGAGTTACATGATTTCAAAGAATTTTAAAAGAATATTAATAATTTTTATACTATTATTTTTGTCTATTTCTTCAGTATCAGCTGAAAAAGACAATTCTGGGAATTTCACTGATTCAAATACTCTACTTGATGAATCTGATATATCAGCTCAAGAGGGTTATTCTGGGACATTCACAGACTTAAAAATATAATTGATGAAGCTGATGATAGGAATATAATAAATTTAGACAAAGATTATAGATTAGATGAAAGTGAAAAGGATAGTTTTATTAATGGTATTGGTATTTATAAAAATATTACCATAAATGGTAATAATTATACAATTGATTGTAATCATATTGTAAGAGCATTTCAAGTTTCAGAATCATTGACATTAATTAATGTAAATATAATTAAGGGTTATGCTCCAGGAGAAGATGGTGGGGCTATTTATAACGCAGGTACTGTAGATCTTAGAAATTGTTCTTTCAATTTTAATATTGCAGATAAAGAAGGTGGAGCTATCGCCAGTTATAAGATGACTAAAATATATAATTGTACTTTTGATTCCAATAGTGCTGGAGATAGAGGAGGTGCAATTTCTTGTTCATATGGGATATCATTATTGATAATTCCACTTTTACAAATAATCGTGCTAATTATAGATGGGGAGCATTATACGCTGAAGGAAAATTAAATATTTCAAACTCAAACTTTTCAAACAATAAAGTATCTTATGGTGGAGCAATTTCAAATCAAAATAATGCAAAATCCATTATTACTAATTCTACATTTAAAAATAATAGTGCTTCTAGTATCGGAGGTGCTATTCGTAACAATGGTGGTCAATTAGATATAAATGATTCTACATTTGATAACAATAGTGCTGGGGAATATAGTGGAGCAGTATCCAGTTTCACAGACAGTGCAACAGAGGTATATAATTCTGTATGAGCAATAGTGTTGGTGATAGAGGTGGCGCTATACGTAATGGTGGAAATTTAATTGTGTTTTGAATAATTCAGTAGAAAACATTCGTTACTAACTTTTATACAAATATATAATTTATATATAATTAGATATTACCTTAAAGCTTTTCTAAAATTAACTAAAAAAGTTTAATATTTTACTATTAAATACT
>SAMEA3663215__coassemble_1017_pt1 | contig 5834 bp, 6 predicted proteins | sample SAMEA3663215__metabat2_high_PE_014 | metagenome-assembled genome bin SAMEA3663215 (sample SAMEA3663215) | pig gut metagenome | biome: pig gut; feature: pig-associated habitat; material: faeces | place: China | collected 2013 | reverse complement strand
TGTTATATAAAAAATATAATATATTAGATAATACAAATTATATTATATGACAGATGATAATATTAGTTGGACAAGTTTTTGCCAGTCAATGAACTCAATTGCATACTGGCTCATCCAGAACAAAAAGAAGTATAAGAAGCGTGACTATTACCAGATATTGACATTGAAAGGTAACTGTAAGGATATAGAAAAGAAAGCTAAAAAGCTTGGAAATGATAAGCTGGTGGCAATGTACACAATGGCAGTGCGACAAGCTAGGACCAGTAATTTGTTATATGCTTAATTAGCATATGTTAGTGCAGTATTATATACTGATAACGTTGTTGTGCGCGTTATTCTCCCTTGAAACTGCGTCACCGGCAACGGTGAGGTGGGTTGCATGAAAGGTTAAAGCCTAATCGTTGTTGTAACTTCCAACAACACGAGGGCAAGAGAAAGATTAATAAGGTTAACGCCCGTGAACTCTTGATAAAAGCATCGTAATGTACAGCAGTGGGTAGGAAATTTCGAAGAGCCACTGTATTACTGGATAAAAGGACATACACGAGTGGCCATTCGTGTATATATGTCACAACCCTGATGCCAGTCGGCGTAATTGGAGAACCTAACCTAATCGTATCTAACAACTGGTTAACTTGGTAAGCCCGGAAATGTCCACACATACGCGTGGTAGGGTGACCGTGAGGAAATCTGATGTTCTTTTCTGGGTATGGGATGCTAAAGGAAGCAAATTCCCGCTTTAATCGAAAGATTATCAGTAAACTGACAAATATAATAACTGTGTGGGATAGGCTGACTTTTAGCAGGTGTATCTTTTGTTTCATTTAAAACGGAAGATATCTTGAATGTGAAATAAATTATAAATTTATAGGAGTGTGATTTTGGCAATGAAAACTGGATATAGCGATATATTGCAGTCTGTGGAATCAGACAAAAGAGTACTTGAAAAGGAATGGAAATCCATTAACTGGAAATCCATTGGGTACGCCATATTTAAGATACAAAAAACGGATATTTGAAGCAGAGAAAGCAGGTGACTATAGAAAAGTTAACAGTCTATGCAGACTGTTAGTTAATGATAAAAGGAGTTTATTATATGCTATTTATGTAGTAACCAAAAGAAATAAAGGTAAAAGAACTAGCGGTATTGATGGTAAAATCATAAGAACGGATAGTGAACGTATGGCTCTATTTTATAAACTTTCAAATTACAAAATTAGCCTACATAATCCTAAGCCTGTTCGTAGGATTTATATTCCTAAAAAGAATGGAAAAACAAGGCCTTTAGGTATTCCTAGTATTATTGATAGAATATATCAAGAAATATGTAAGTTAACATTAGAACCAATGTGGGAAGCTAAGTTTGGAGCGAATAGTTTTGGTTTTAGACCTCTTCGTGGAACTGGTGATGCTATTGCAAAAATACATGCTCATACAAGAGGTTTAAAGAGACTATATGTCTTTGAAGGAGATTTCAAATCTTGCTTTGATACTTTGAGTCATCAACATATATTGGATAAATTGGGTAATTTTCCCCTTAAAAAGGTAATCAAGAAATGGTTGGAAGCAGAGTATCTTGAAAATGATGTCTTTTATAGAACCAGAACGGGCACTCCTCAAGAAGGAATTATATCTCCATTGTTGGCCAATATTGCGCTTCATGGTATGGAAGAGGCACTTAATATCAAATATCGGAGAAGAATAAAGAACAATCGTTATTATTATTCAAATGAATCCAAATATGTTGTTATTAGGTACGCCGATGATTTTGTAGTATTGTGTAAGACATTGGATGATGCAGAATCCTTGTATGATTTGTTAGATGACTATTTGAATGAAAGAGGTTTAACCTTGGCTTCGGATAAAACAAGGATTACAAATCTATATGATGGTTTTGACTTTTTGGGATATAATATACGATGCTACAGAGGTAAAGATCGTGATAAGGTACTTATTAAAGCATCTAATGACAGTATCAAATCTTTTATGCACAAGGCCAAAGTCATCATTCGCAATTGCTACCCATGGAATCTTGAAGAGAGTATTACTCGCCTCAACTATTTAATTAATTGGGACTGGTAATTACTGGAAGAGAGGTTCAAATAAGAAATTGTTCAGTAAAATGGATAATTATATCTTTAGACTCTCGATGAGACAAATCAAAAGATGGTATCCTAATAAATCTACTAAATGGAGAGTTAAGAAATATTTTAAAGTATCTGAACATCCCGGTCATAATGATAGATGGACTTTTACTGACCCTAAAACTGGTAGCCAAGTGGATAAAATGTCATGGATTAATATCCAATATCATAAATGCATTAAATATAGGGCTTCACCTTATGACGTTGAATATGATGAATACTTCGATAAACGCTTGTTGAAAACACCTTTTGAATATTTATTTGGTTAACTCATATATAATAACTCCAGTTATCTATTGAAATAGTCGCTTACTTTCTTATAAAGTATACTTGAGCCGAATAGTGGTGAAAGCCACACGTTCGGTTCTTAGGAGAGGAAGGGAGAGCAATCTCTCTGACTTATCCGACTAGCTAAAAGCTTAGGCTATGATGTGCAATTTGTCCATGTTAAATGTCGTGTAAGTGGAACAGGTCACATCAGATTGAGATTGAAACATAAAAAGCACACTGGAGGAAGCTGGATTAACCGGGATCCTGCTGCAGTGGCTGATACAACTTCTGGAAATGTCAGAACTCTCTGGTGTGAAGATGGCTATCTCATAGCATATGATCCATCATGGATATTTACAGATCTTTATAGTAGTTAACATAACTACTTTCTCTTTTTTATTTTAACACTAATCTTTATAAACAAAATATACACAATAGAATATTGTAGGTGATTATATGAAGATATGTCCAAAGTGTGGTGCCGAATTAGATGATGTAATTGGCGGATATTTGTGCCATGAATGTGGTGGAGGAATGTTTAGCGAAGATGAAGTTATTGTTGCTACATGCCCTACATGTGGTGATGAGTTAGGAGATTTATGTGATGAATATTATTGTTATACATGCAGTCAATCAGTACGTAAAGAAGATGCAGTTTATAGTAAAGATATAAGTTTTGATGATGATTATGACTTTGAAGAACCAGATTATGATTCCATGATAGATAATGGAGACAATATTTGTTTAAACTGTACTAATTGGAGTGTTAGTCCATATGGTGCAGCTCATGGAATGGTTTGTCTTAGAGGGTATCCGACAAATGGACCAGGAGATTCTTGTAGTGATTTTGTCCAGTCACATCATTTTGCAAGTTATGGTGATGAAGGCCAATACCAATTCAATGAAACAAGAAGAGACACTGCCAATAAATTATATCACTGGAAAAATAACAGATAATTTCCAATTTACATTTTTTATGATTAAATGTCTATGATTTTAAATCATCAATAGTATACTTAGTATTTAATTTTGCATTAACATTTTTTAATCTTTTTTCAAACCATTCGTCACTGTCTTCGCTAATTTGGATTGGAGGATTATTATAATATAGTTTAATTCACGATTATAATCTTTAAGTTTTTCTAAACACAAGCAGATTCTTTGATAAAATTTATAAAAGTTAAATTCTTTCTCGGTGATGATTTTTTCATAATGAGTTATAGCAAGTTCATAATTTCCTACTCTTTCATAAACACGTCCGATTTCTTCTAAGGCATATCTCTCTTGACGATAATTAAAATATTCATCAGTTATAACTAGAATAGTTTCATTATTTAGTTTCATGAATTTATCTGCTAAAAATTTGTTAGATTTGCTTTCATTTAAAGCACCATGTGATTCATAATATTCAATCCATTCTTGAAGTTCATTTTCATCAGCATGGGCATTTTCTAAGACTTTTCTTATCTTTTCTGTAAACCATATGAACTGATATCTGTTTAAATAAGTGTTGTTGTGGAATAATTTTTTAATGTTTATTAGATTAGCCTGATAATCTTTGGTTTTATCATATATAATTGTTAATTGTCTGTAAGGATACCAATCATTTGAAAAATAAGTGTTATTGCATAAATATTTGTAATATCTTATTGCATCATCAGTTTGTTTATTGCGGGTTAGTAATTTTCCATATTGTATTAATATATTCTTTCTTTTTAGGTTTTCAAATTCATTTAGGGCAGAATCGTATTCATAAATTGGCGGTTTAGTCAAATTAAATTCATTCATGTTAAAAGGAATTTCATATACCCATTTATTTTCAAAACCCGAAATACTTGGATAATTTTTTTTCTTAGATTTTTCTTTTTTAGGCGGTTTATTTTCAGATTCAGAATGGGTTTTATTAATATCTTGAACATCGGCTAGTCTTTTTTCAAACCATTCATCACTAACTTTAGTTCGTGTTGATTCGCCATTCATATACTTATTGATAATCCTCAATTCATTATCATAATCATTTAATCTTCTGTAAGCCACACATAGCTTCTGGAAATATCCATATCTCCGATAACCTAAATCATCAATCATATGATTTAATAATTCAATATATTTGTCATATCTCTTTTGTCTGTTTAATTCAGTGCATCTTACTTCATATTCATATTGCATTTGTTTATTGTCGTATTCTTCTTCACTTACAACAATAATTTCTCCTTTTCGTTTTCTTATTCTATCTGCAATAGGAAATGGAGTATTTGCTTTTTGTTTATTGTTAAGGGAGTGAATTTTGAAGTAATCAGTTAATGAATCAATTTCTTCATGACTAATATAATCTTTTTCAGCTAATGTTCTTAATTTATTTCTAAACCATAAATAATGATGGTTATTACAGTAAATTCCACTTTTTAAAAATGTTTTTATAATTTCAGTCTTTTTATCAAAATCTTTAGTCTTTTTATACATTAAGACTAATCTTCTGTATGGCCAAAAATCATTAATGAAATATTCATGACTTAAGAGATCTTTATAATATACAATTGCTTTTTTGGGCTCTGTTTTTTCTAATTGCAAACCTTCATCCTTAAGTTTATATTTATCAATATAATCTGCCATATGCTCACTTAATTAATACTTTAACACAACTTAATATTAGTTTTATAATTGATATTTAAAATGATTTATGTTAAAATTATAGAACTGCATCAGGAAAATATTTTATAAAAATATATATTTGTTAGCTAATTATATTTCGTCAAAAATGGAAAATGATGATACAATCAATTTTACAATTGTTGTTGAAAGAAAAAACAATGAAAATATGCAAATATATTATAATGGTAAAGTAGATGATTTTAAAACAATACTCAAAGAAACAGATAATTTTAATGAATTATTAAAGGAAAAATAGAAAACATTTTAAATAATGGTTGAAATGTCAAATTATAAATCAGGTAGAGATTATACCTCAAAGGAAGAATGGCTGCATTTACTTTCTATAAAAATCATTGAAACGGAAGATAAATTATATTTGGCTGATTTAAATGAAACATTTAATCAAAGAATATATTCAAAAAGCACTACTGATATTAAAAGGGGTTTAAATAAGCTTAAAGAAAATAATAAAATCCGTTTTGATTCAAAGGAATCAAAAATCTCTATGATAAAGTTATCTATAATTTACAGCATAAAAAATGTGCTTGGTGTGGTAAAAGTTTCAAACCAAAGAATAATGCTGACAAATACTGTTCTAAAGATTGTAAAAAGTTCGGAAAACAGGAAAAAGATCGAGACAATAAATGGAAACAAAGAAGAGATTCTTTTCATTATGAAAAAAGATTAGGTAATGTTCCATTAAGCCCTCATCCAAATCAAGACCCTAAACAAGAAATGAAAATCATTAAAAATGAACATAGAAGAACA
>SAMEA3663215__coassemble_956_pt1 | contig 6065 bp, 8 predicted proteins | sample SAMEA3663215__metabat2_high_PE_014 | metagenome-assembled genome bin SAMEA3663215 (sample SAMEA3663215) | pig gut metagenome | biome: pig gut; feature: pig-associated habitat; material: faeces | place: China | collected 2013 | reverse complement strand
ATTTGACTCCTTCTTTACCAATACCACTGTTTTTAAAACCTCCAAATGGCATATTGTCAGTTCTGAATGTGGATTGTTTATTGACAAAAACTGTTCCCGCTTCGATTTCATTTGCACATCTCATTGCAGCATAATAATCATTGGTAAATACTCCTGCCTGTAATCCATATTCTGTATCATTAGCTATTTTAATAGCTTCATCCAAGTTTTTAACACGAATTATTGGTGCAATTGGACCAAATGTTTCATTTTGAACCAAATCCATATCAGGAGTTACATTATCAATAACTGTTGCTTCATAAAATGCATCTTCACGATTACCTCCCGTTAATATCTTTGCACCTTTTTCAACTGCATCATTAACAGCCTGTTCTACCTGCATAGCTGCTTTTTTAGATATTAATGTTCCAAGAGTTGTTTTAGTATCCTGTGGATTTCCCATGACTAATTTTTCTGTTGCAACAACCAATTTTTGTGCAAATTCATCAGCAATTGACTCATCAATAATTATTCTTTTAACACCCATACATACCTGACCTGCATTTAAAAATGCTCCATTAATAACTCCTTTAATAGCTTTATCAACATCAGCATCTTTTAAAACAATCATTGGGTCATTTCCACCAAGTTCAAGTGTTACTTTTTTCATTCCTGCTTTTTGAGAAATCATAAGTCCTGTTGGTACACTTCCAGTAAAAGAAACTTTATCAACATCAGCAGAAGTAACCAAGTAATCCCCTACTTCAGACCCATATCCAGTAACTACATTTACAACTCCATCCGGAAACTCTTCATTTAAGAGTTCACAGAACTTCATAACAGTTAGTGGAGCTTCTGAAGGTGGTTTTACAATTACAGTGTTTTTACATGCTATTGCAGGTGCTATTTTATGGATTGTTAGATTAAGAGGATAATTAAATGGAGCGATAGCCACTACAACACCTAAAGGCATTCTTTGTGTAAAAGCAAAAAATCCTTTTCCATTTAATCCAGCATCCAAAGGCACACTTTCACCATAGATTCTTTTTGCCTCTTCAGCTGCGAGTTTTAAAGTCTCAATGGATCTGTCCACTTCAACTAATGATTCATTAATAGGTTTTCCAACTTCCAGTGTTAATAACTCAGCAAACTCCTGGCGTTTTTTGCGTAATTTATCTACAACATTAAATAATTTATTTGAAATTTTAAATGCTGACATTTCAATTAATGCTTCTTTAGCATCATTTGCAGCTTCAATAGCCATGTCTGCAATTTGTCTGTGAGCAATTGGAATTGTATCTATTACTTCACCATTATATGGATTAATTACTTCTTCTAAATCTTCACTTGAGATGTGTTTTCCACCAATTAACATATCCATTATATCACCAAAGGATTATTTTCAATTTATATAATAATTTATTATGCATAAATGATATAATGTTTTTTTATGAGAATTTGTCAAAACTGTGGAGCAGAAGTTAAACAAGATGAAGAAAAGTGTGAAAGATGTGGCAGTGAAGATATTAAAGAAGAACATTTCTGCAGAATATTAGGTACAAAAATCAAATAAATGATTTATAGTATAAATAGCAAATATTCAAGTATGGAAACCACACGATTTGAAACATTTTTTGATGCAATACTGGCAATCATCATTACCATTTTAGTTATAAAAATTCCACAACCAGCAGCACCAACAATAGCTGCGATTTTAGAATTGAAAACAACCTATATTGCATATTTAATTAGTTTTTTAACATTATACAATCTGTGGCATGCCAATCACGAATTATTCCAGATTATTGACACTATTGAAAACAGCGCAGTTTGGATTTATGGTGCAATGATATTTGTCATTTCATTAATTCCTTATTTTGCACTTTGGATTGCAAATAACATTAATTCCATTCCTGCAGAGACAATGTTTGGATTAATTTTTATTATAACCCACATCCTGAACAGATTAGGAATAAACGAGATTTATAAAAGCAACAAATACAACAAAAAGCTAAATAAAATTGGTTTTAACAGACATATGCAAAGTATGCCTTTAATAATCCTTGCTATTGGATTTATATTAACATACACTATTTTCAAACCAGGAATTTACATTAGCTGCTTAATCTCAGTTGTATTGTGGATTATCATTGACATAAAAAAGAGGGATTACAATGGATAGATTTGAAGCATTAATTGATGCAATATTGGCAATTATCATTACAATTATTGTTTTAGAAATCCCATATCCTAGTTCAGGTAGCTGGCAAGCAATATATGCTCTTAGATATGAATTTTTAATCTATGCAGTCAGTTTTATGGTTTGTTTTAACTTTTGGAACTATAACAACAATATTTTCCATCTTGTAAATAAAATCGACTATAAAATTATTTGGATTACTGGAATTACATTATTTGTATTTTCAACTCTCCCTTATCTTACAACATTTGTTGGTGAAAATTTCTTTGAATTCATACCTCAGCTATTATATGGATTATGTTTTATCACAGCAGCAATCCTTACTTTGATAAATGGCTATCTTTTAAAAAAAGCAGATCCTGGAAATATTGCTCTACACATTGCACTAAGTAAACATAATACTTCCAGTACAGTCATTTTGGTTATAATTGGAATAATAGTTGGATATTTAGTTTATCCTCCAGCAATAATCATATGTTGCTTATTTTCAATGTTAGGCACATGGTTTATGCCAAAAATAAGAATTTATTTAAAATAAACTTATTTTTAAAAGAATAAAGAAAAAATAAGATATTCTTAGAAAAAAAATTTATTCGAGAAAAATGATTAAATCGAATAAAAATTAAAAATTGGCTCATTCTATTCTTGCTTGAAGTGCAAACAATCTAAATGAGAAAATCATAGTTATTGGAGCCAATGTAAATCTAAGAATGAAATTGGCAATACCAATTAAATCCCATGAAGGAACTGTTGCAAGACTTGAAACAAGAACAAATTGTGTGAAGAAAGAAGTAAGAAGCAAATAGAATGTTCCAGAAAATCCTAACTTAAGATACAACTTCAATATTCCAAAAATGTTTAATCCATCAACAATACTTCCTTTTTTATAAGCCATATACACTAATGAAGTATCCATCATAAACCAAAATACTGTTAAAAATAACATTAAACCAATTGAAATATAGAAATCATACTGGTAATGTTCCATTATATCTGAACAAATAACACCAATTAAAGAGTATGTAAATATTACACAAGCTTCAGAAACACCGCATCTACACATCTCAAAGAAATGATTCTAGGAGGTTCAGTAGAACCATGAATTGTTTCTTCAGTTATTTTTGAAGAATATCCTGATTCAAAAAGCAATAGTGCAACTAAAACAACTAAATATATGATAGCTAAAATAGTATTTGAAGTAGTAGCTTCCTCTACCACTGCAAGAAATGTAAAAAATACCCCCATAGCAAGAATAGCAAATTTATCCGAAATTGAATAACGAATTGCGTCCTTTACATTCAAATAAAATAATTTAGTATGTTCAATCATTACATTACCTTTTATATTTTAAGTAATAAAAAGCATTGCATTAAATGAATATTTAAATAAAGTATTTTTCCAGATTTTTTAGTTGATTATTAAATTCATTTACTTCTTTTGATTGAATTTCACTACCTAAATCATCCATATAACTGCGATACATGCAAATAACAAGTAATACCACAACAAATATTCCTCCAAACAGTAAAATAAACTCAGCAGAGGTTTGTGCTTTTTCATCCATTAAAATCCCCCCATAAGTAATGATACACCAAAATTAGAAATAACATAAAATATTCCGAATGCTGCTGCCACAAGAGGTAGTGAAAACTTAATTCCAGGTTTTATTTCACCATACATTATAATACTAATAATAAAACCAATCAAAAGAGAATGAATCATTAAATAAAGCTCTCCTGCAAGAGGAGCTGTAAGAATAATCTCTGTTTGCATCCCATAGGTTTGCATAAACTCAGAATATACACTAACCATTCCCATAGCAAATGGTGTTGCTACAATAGCTGAAATTAGTAAAAACATAACAGACATCATAACTGCAGATTTTCGCTCACGTTTAAGAGCTATTAAATCCCTCAAATCATTGGAAACATCAAATAATACTGTTGATATACTTGATCCACTTTTTCTTCCATCAAGTATAATTCCAAATATCCTCTCCAGTTCTTTTGATTTTAACCGGACACTCATTGCCCTCCATGCTTCATCAAAATTACGCCCCATTCGAATTTCAATTATTGCACGCCTTATCTCATCATATAACGGGCCTTTAGAGTAATGAGACATATCTTCCATTGCATTTTCAAAGCTTAAACCAACCTGAAGCATGCTTGAGAGCTGTCTTAAAAAGTCTGGTGCGCTACGTTCAATTTCCTGTACTCTCTTTTCCTGCATTAAAATAACATAAGCAAAAAGTGCAGGAATTATGAAAAATGGAAAAATTAACAAGGAAAATGATAAATTAAAAAGAATTATTAGAGTTACTAGAAAAGTTTCCATTACTGTAATAACTATTATTAGTATAGATAAAACTTTACTTGCATCTGTAAAAATAGCACCACTTAATAAAAATTCACTAAATTTAGATAAATACGCATCAGAAATATTATTGTCTAAAAATAAAGCTACATCATCAATCATTTTAAATTTCATGGAAAAATATTATATTTTAAAAAATATAAACCCTCAGTAAGTTTTAAAATCAATTTTTAGATGTAAAATAAAAAAAATAAGTAAAATAGAATAATCAATATTCTATTTTATACGTTTAGTCACAAATCTGGTAATTACACCAAAGAATCCAATAACAAATCCAATTTCAATAATATTAATAATCATAGCTACATAGTCAATATTTCCAGAATTGAAAATACTATCATATGTTAACTCATGAGAATTGTTTTTGGAGACATTCTGATTTTTGTGCTGAAGAGTTCCATTATTTCCTAATCCTTCCCCAGTTCTATTTTGGTTTTTGTGTAATCCTTTACCTGAACCATCACGTTTACCTTGTCCAGAACCATCATGCTTTCCATTACCAGGACCAGTTCCATCATGCTTACCTTGTCCAGAACCATCATGTTTACCCTGACCAGTACCATTTAAGTGCTTACCAGTTTTATTACCCATATCAGTACCATTTAAGTGCTTACCAGTTTTATTACCCATATCAGTACCATTTAAGTGCTTACCAGTTTTATTACCCATATCAGTACCATTTAAATGTTGACCATCGCCACCATTTCCTTTTCCAAGACCTAATCCATTACCATGACCATCACCATGAGGGTTTGAAGGATCATATGTAAATGGTCCAGATAACCAGTCTGCAAATGATGTATTTGCCATACTAAAAGCTCCACCAACGAGAATCAACAAAGAAATGACAATAACCAATGATTTTGACGGATTTTTAGGTAGTTTAATAATTTTTCTAATCATTGAATAGAATGTATCCCATTCAAGACCAAGATGAATACCTACAAGAATTAGTGCAAATGCACATAAGAAATTATGTATAAACTTCCAAATTCCAAAGTATCCGAAGTTGAATAATACTTTAGAAATCATTATTCCAGTAATAACCATCAATACAAAATCAATTAATAAAACTACATCTACAATATATCTCAATTTGGTTTTGGTTTTTATTTTTCTGAATTTCTTTGCTGATGCAATAAACAGTTTTCTGTTGAAAAATAAGTGAATTAGAACAATTACAAATACCAATAAACCTATAATTTCATGAAAACCTATGGATACGATTCTTTTTTTATACATTAATAAAAAGAATACAATCATAACCCATCAATCAATAGTTTCCAAGTATTTCTCTTCATATTATCACATTTTTAAAATTACAATTAAACATTTGTCAAAAATAGTATTTAAAATTTAATCAAATGACAAATATTTAAGACCATTAATCAAAAAAATTAGTATTTTGTAAAATATAGTTAATTAAAGTGTAAATTAAAAAAATTCAAATTAAACAAAAGTGATGAAACTATTTAAAAGAAGTCAAAAAAATATAATATTAATAACAAAT
>SAMEA3663215__coassemble_806_pt1 | contig 6633 bp, 4 predicted proteins | sample SAMEA3663215__metabat2_high_PE_014 | metagenome-assembled genome bin SAMEA3663215 (sample SAMEA3663215) | pig gut metagenome | biome: pig gut; feature: pig-associated habitat; material: faeces | place: China | collected 2013 | reverse complement strand
TTAATAATAATAATCTTTTCTTTTAGAAAAAATATTTTAAAATACTTTATTTAATAAAATTCCGAATTATTGAACTTAAATGTAAGAAAAAAGATTTATAATATAGTTTTAAATTAATTAGTGTAGAGATTTTAATATCTCTACCATCTTCATTTAGAAAAAATATTAGTATCTGAGAACTTGATGAGGTTGGACTCAATCTGACCTTATCAATTATCACTAAACTATTAAGTATAAAAAATAAATAATACAACATAAAATGTGAAAATGTGCAAAAGAAAACAAAAATCATTTTAATTGTTATCCTATTGTTAATTCTTGGTGCACTAATATATTATCAAAATGAAGAACTCAACAATGCCACATATAGAAAGTTAGGTGATAATGATTTAGGAACTGTGGAAAAAATCATTTAGGGTAATGAAAGTGCAAACAACACAATTGCATTAATTACAGGAATCCACCCAAGAGAAAAATTATGCATTGATCCTGAAATTAAAGCAGCCAAAGAATTTGCAAATAAAACAAATGATACTAAAATAATTCATTATCAGGTTAATGTAACAAAAGACAAAAAAGATTATTCAAAAAGTCAGGCTAATGGAGAACAGCTTGTTCATGACTTTGTAAATCCTGATGTTACAAAATCAGATGCTGATTGTGTAATAATAGCCCACTCACATGTAGAATGGTACGGTGAAGGATTTTATCTTGCAACCCCTGAAATGGATAATGTATCTGTTAAAATAGCTGGAAAAATCAACAATACAACAGACTTTGGATATTATCCGAGACTTGGAAATGAAACCTACAAGTCAACATCTGCAGTCTTAGTGTCAAAACCAATTGCTCAAGCAGGTTATCCTACTTTTGTATATGAGATTCCAGAAAATATTACTAAACAGAATTCAACTGACATGGCAAAAGATTTGTTTAAATTAATAGTAAAATATACCGGTGAGTAAATGGAACTTCAAGAATACTTAGATTACGTAAAAACAGGGAAAAAAATAATTGCAAATTCACCACAACACTTACTAATGCACGAATTACTTAATGAAGCTGTTAGAATTACTCATAAGATTAACAATGAACATCACACTCCTGAAGAAATTCAGGAACTGTTTAGTGAATTGACCAATCAACCAATTAACAGAACATTAGGATTAATACCCCCATTTAACACAGATTGCGGGAAAAATATCCATATTGGTGAAAACGTTTTTATAAATTCCGGTTGTAAAATGCAAGATCAAGGAGGAATTTACATTGGAGATGACGTTTTAATAGGCCATAATACATGTCTTCTAACATTGAATCATGCAAAAGAACCTGAAAATAGGGCAGATATGTTCCCTTCCCCAATATATATTGGAAATAAAGCATGGTTAGGTTCAAATGTCACTGTTCTTCCAGGAGTGACTATTGGCGAAGGAGCTATTGTTGCAGCAGGTGCAGTTGTTACAAAAGATGTTGAAGCAAATACCATTGTTGGGGGAATTCCAGCAAAGTTCATAAAAAATGTTAGTGAATAGTCACTAACAAAACACCATTTTAATTAAAATAACCATCAACCAAATTAACTTTAAATTAAAATCAATGACAAATATTTCATCTAATTTTAATTTAATTAGAACATTTCTAAAAAAATAGTTATTGAAACAAAGAAATCTAAAATCCTAATTTTCATAAAATTTTTCATTTAACAATCAAATAAATCTAATTTATATTATATTAAAAACATAAATTAAATTAATTTATATTAAGGACTGTTATTATGCTAACCATTAATCAATGTTATTTAGATTTTGTAGATAAAATTTTAAAACAAGGAAAAGAAACTTATAAGGACTCCAATCATCATTTAGTGGAAAGTCTTGGAAACTTTTACATTATTGATGATCCTTTAGATTTAAAATTCAGAGCAAAATATCAACATTACACTACTCAAATGATGTTGGATGACATTAAATCCGGAAGATTTGACATTGACGGTTGTCCTATTAAAAGTGATGCTCTTTATGAATATGTAAAATCCGCAGAAAACCCAGATGACCAAGGATTTGTCTACACTTACCCTAACCGTATCTTTGCTCATTTCAATATTGATCAATTTAACACAATGAAAGAGAGAATATTGACTGCGACCGGTTCAAATCGTGCAGTAGCAGTTACAATTGATCCAGAACTCGATGCTGAAAGAGAAGATATCCCATGCCTTCAGTTTTTACAATGCATTGTTCGTGATAATGAATTAACAATCCACTGTTTATTCAGAAGTAATGATATTTTTGGTGCATTTTACTCAAATATGTTTTTCATAGCATATTTAGGTCTTAAAATGAAAGAAGAAGTCAACAAAGAAATTGTTGGTGAAAAATTAAACTTTGGTGGAGTTCACTACCACTCAACTTCTGGCCACATTTACAATACTGACTTAAAAGCAGCACGTAAATTAATAAAAACAAATAAATAAGGTTATTTAACCTTATTTTACAATACTTATTGTATTTTTAACTGTTTCTCTACCATAAGTAGTAGTTATGGAATATTTAGTAATTTTAGTCTTTTTAGCTATCTTTAAAGTAGCAACACCATATTTGTTGGTTTTAACCTTGTAGGTTTTACCTCTAAATTTAAATGTGACTATTTTATATTTTAAAATATTACCTTTACTATCCACTATTTTTGCTGTGAATTTACCTGTTTTTCCTTTTTTAATGGCCATATCTTTAGTTATAACATTATGTTTTACAGTTATTTTATTAGATACTTTGAATCCATTATAAGTGGCAGTTATTGTATATTTTCCAGCTTTTAAGGATGAAATTTTTAATGAAACATATCCATGTGAATCAGTGTATTTATAATAGGTCTTACCATTCAATTTAATAGTAACTTTAAGGTTTTTCTTAATTTTTCCATTATCATCTACTACTTTAACCTTATAATAGCTTACTACACTGAAATATTTGGTTATGTCTTTATTTCCAGTCATTCTTGAGACAACCTTAATGTTTTGGATTGATTTACCTCCAGTTTCAGGATTAATAACTGTTATTGAATAAGATCCTGGGCTCAACTCAATATTATAGTTAAGAACACCTTCATCATCAGTGCCCAAATATTCAGTTATACCATTAACAATGATTTCTACATTGCAATTTGATAACCGTTTACCATAATTATCCAAAAGAATTACCTTATAATTGGAATTATAAGCATATACTTCATTTGCAAGTGTTGTAATAGAAGATTTGAGTGTAATTTTTTTAGTTAAATTGTATCCTTCATTATTTATAACATCATTAAATCCAATCTCAATATTATAACTACCAAATGCTAATTTAAGAGATACTTTTGCAATTCCATTACTATCTGTGCTAACGACATAAACTTTATCATTAATCTTAAATTTGATTTCCTTATTTGCCACAGGGTTTGAATCATCATCAATCAAACGAATTGAATAATAAAAAGTCCCATTATGACATGAAACCATATCATTTGCAACTATTGAAACCTGTTTTGAATGAATAGTTATGTTTGAAGAAGAACCAGTATATTTATCACTGTTAAATGAAACTTTAATTAATTTGACACCACTATTTTTAAAGATATAATTCAATTTTGAAATTCCATTTATAATATCAACAGTGTATTCATTTCCTTCAATGTTAAAAATGACTTGGCCTGAATTAACTGGATTTCCATACTGATTTAAAACTGTCGCAATTATTTCAACTGGATTACACTCATCATTAATGGTTAAAGTGACAGTAGAATTAATTTTATTTAAAACTGTAAACGCTTTAATACATGCAACCTGTGATTTATAAGAATGATTATGATATGTCCAAGTTAAATTAAATAAATCATTCCAGTTTTCACCATCATAGCTAATATATGAAATATTTTCCCCATAAAACAGATTATTAAGTGAAATTATTTCAGATATCGGAACACCTGCATTGCCTTCAACAGTTATTTTAAATACAACTTCAAAATCATCTCCAATTTTAAGAGGTATAAATTGATTTAATTCAATTGTTGAGTAACTTGCAACTGCATTACCAGACTGAATTAATTTAAGTTCATCATTTACATAAATATATAAATCCCAAGTTGTATCTTTTTGGAAATATGTTGAAACTGCAGTTAAATATTCATCATCGGTTGCTGTGAATTTATTTTTATACCAGACAGAACTAGATGAATTCAATAAGTAATCAGTTTGACCCGGAATATCATATTGATAATTTTTATCATATTTAATTGAATCTGCTAAGACGAATGTATAAGTAGAAGATGGATTGTTAAGGGGTGCTAAACGTACATCATAATATGAAACATAATAATATCCATTTTCACCACCAGAAGTCCCCCAACTATTTTTGATTATCCAAGCACCATCACCCGGAGCGATTTTCTTAAAATTAGTTTTAGAATAATTATTATCCCATCCAACAATAACTACTGCATGGTTAGCACTAGAAGTATGGTCATAATTATAATAATTTTTTCCATTTGCATAACTATTTTTATCCCAATAAATACTGGTTGAAACAGCCCCCTGTTCAATAATAGCTCTTTTTATTTCATTATTATCCGTGTAACTAGTTCTTTTCAAGAATAATATATTTTGAACATGTATAAAACTATTAAGTACTGGAGATAATGCTGATGAACCATAGTAACTGTCATCACTTTCATTTACCGGACCTAACCAAGAAGTAAGATATCCTATACCCATTGCAATGTATCCTCCATCATTCGGAGTAATGTCCCATCCATACTCTGAGTATAATGACATTAAATTTTTCATGTTTTCTTCAGAAAGATCATATGCATTGCCTGTTGCCTTTAATATACAGGATTCCAAACTAGCCAATGCTGCAAATGACCAGCAGTTTCCACCGTTTCCCTGATTTTTTACTGAAGTTACTTGGTTTAGAGTTCTTAAATCATAACTACTTGGAAGATCACCATCATATGATTGATTATAATAAATTAAAATATAATCTCCATTACCAATTGTTAAATTAGGTAATATAGTTTCATAAATATCATTATTAATGCTAGCAGAATTATTTAAAAATGAAATATTTAAAATTACATAAGTTTCATTTGATATTATATAAACTCCTCCACCAACATTTAAAGCACTATTATTGATGAATTTATTTGAGGATACTGTAAGTAAATCAGGAGAATCAACAAATATTGCTCCACCATCTGAAGCAACATTATTTTCAAATGTGGAATTTACAATCGTATAATCTCCGTAAACAGAGTATATTGATCCACCACGATATTTTGCTTTATTGTCACGAGCATCAATATTAGTTAAATTCAAATTTGTATTAAGTGCAGTTATTGCACCGCCGAAAGTAGCTGAAGAATTTGAGAAACTTACATAATTGGCAATAATTTCAGAATCTCTACCATATATTACTCCACCAGCATCGTTTTTTGCTTGATTATTGGTGAAATTAGTGTTTGAAATAGTTACTTTTGAATTTTTATCACAATAAATAACACCAGCATAATAATTAGCATAATTTCCACTGAAAACAGAATCTGCAATATTCAAATTAGAATTTGTTGCATAAATAACACCTGCATAATTTGTTGCATGAATATTTGTAAATGTACAGTTAGTTATATTTACAGAAGAATTTGAAGAAGATAAAAATCCACCAATTGAAGCATATGAGTCCTTAAAGATTGAATTTATTAAAGTGATGCTACCACCATTTGTTATTCTTGAATTCATGAAAGTAACATTACAAATAACAAGTGAACCATCAACATCAATATTCATATTTTTAATTATAGTGTTTTCACTGCTTTTACCAATTATAGTTATATTATTAACCTCAATAGAATATCCTGAATAAATACCTTCATTTAAATAAATTACAGAATCATCATGAACATTATTTCTTAAAGTTTTATAAGGAGAATTTAATGATCCATTACCTGAAACATCAACATTAGCATCGAAATAATAAGAATCAGATAAAATATTATCATTTAATTCAAAATCTGTTTGATTATTGCTTGCATATGCTGTTGGAATAACAACGAGCAATGCAATCAGACATATGATGATAACCTTTTTAATATTATACAACAAAATTTCCTCCTTTTTAAATAAGATAATCACAAAACTAATGAAAATTATCTAGTATAATAATATTTAAGGAAATTATAGTATAAATAATCTATTTAATTTTAAAAAAAATAAGATAAAAATTAAAAAAAAGAAAAAATTAATTAATGAAATTGATTTGTTCTTCATTAATTAAAGGATAATTTATCAAATTATCTGAGTCTAAATCTTCATTATTTAGACTTACAGCAGTTATTTGAGCATTTTTATATGTTCTGTAATACAATCTCGCTTCATCCGTATTGTAACATGATGAATAAACTGTATATTCATATAAATCAGGATCATCTATAAATGTACATCCGTTTTGCTGTTCAACAGAGCCCAAAATATGGAAAAATTGACCAACACTGCTTGCTTCATCACTATCAGAATAGGAATTAGCACGTGTAAATGCTGCTTTTGCAAATCTTGAAGAAGAAGATAAGTCCCCAGGAAGTCCTATTGCACCCATACCT
>SAMEA3663215__coassemble_743_pt1 | contig 7007 bp, 9 predicted proteins | sample SAMEA3663215__metabat2_high_PE_014 | metagenome-assembled genome bin SAMEA3663215 (sample SAMEA3663215) | pig gut metagenome | biome: pig gut; feature: pig-associated habitat; material: faeces | place: China | collected 2013 | reverse complement strand
CTTCTGCCCAGAGACCGCGAGAAGAAAGACCTTGCCCGAGTATTTCAGGCTTTGCGCATACACCATTACACACTAAATCCACACCAATAGCACACTAATTAAAAAAATAGTTCACTTTTATGTACAACATTACACACTTATTCCACACTTAAATAAAAATAATAGTTCACTTTTATGTACAACATTACACACTTATTGCACACTTGAAAAAAAGAAAAAAAGTTATTGTCTACTCGTTAAGAGTCCAATAACATCTTTTTGGTGAGACGATGGTTTCGTCTTTTTTGAGTTCTTTCATGATTTTATCTACTTCTTTTTTCTCAACACCGGAAATTTCACTTACTTTTTTTGCGTTAAGTGGTTCTTCGGAGTTTCTAAATGCTTCAATTACTTTTTCTTTGTCACTCATTTTATCACCATATAAGTTACTTTAGTTTTATATGGGGTGTAACCCTTTATTAGTTTTGTGGAAATATGCCCACCAGTTCCATGAACTGTTTTTGTTTTTACTTTTCCTTTTTTGTTTTTAAAGAAGAATTTTGCTTTTATGAGTTTTGTGTGGTGAGGATCAATATCTCCGTTAAGCCCAGAGCCTACATACCATGCTGTTACTCCAGTTCCTTTTTGAAATTGCCCGTTTCCATCGTATTCAACATATCCTGCAATTGCATCTCCGTTTTTGAGCTGCAAAGCCCGTGGTGCCCATAAAACGCCAGGTTCAAAGTCATATATTTTAACAGTAGCTTTTTTAATATTTGTATCTTCCTGTGCACTTACAGCACCTATTAATAAAAAAGTTCCAAGTATAACCATGATTATTATGATTGCTTTTCTCATTTTATCACCAAAAAAAAGAAAAAAAGAAGACTTAAATTAAGAAGTCTTCAAATAAATCATCGTCACTAGCAGTCATAATAATTGCTTTTCCGTCTTTTGCATATGTAAACATAGCCATAGTTTCATTTTCAGAGAAATATCCGTTAATACCTTTGATGGTTTTAGGAGTTCCGCTTTGAGATAAGATTTCATCATCCACGTTAAATCCATCATACTTAGCAACAAGAATGTTTATTGCTTCGTCATTATCAGTTTTGTCCTGGAATGCTTTGGAATTAGCGGTATATGTAACTCCATCGTTTTCCATTTTCTCATTTACACATGCAAGGCTTGGTACTTCTTCAAAGTTGCTTGGAAGATTGAATTTGTATCCGTCAACGTCAATGCTTTGAGCTGCAAATACAGAGCCGGTAGCAACTACTGCAACTAAAATAAGTAAAATACCTAATAGCTTTTTATTCAAAATAATTCCCCCCTTCTAGTTTATTGTGATTAAAATTATATACCTCCATATAAATAAAACTACCTAAATTATCCCAATAAAATGCAAAATTGCTAAATAATATCCAGCAATTTCTAAAAAAAAATAGAACATTGTAAAACTCATGATAACTATATAAGCCCACTTAACTAATTATAAATTATAAAATCAATTTTGATGTGATATTAATGAGTGATTTTTTTAAATTTGAAAACAGGGAATTTGAAATTCCTTTTGTTAACCACAACCCAAGAGTGCCTAAAATAGGCTGGGCAATAATGCTTTTTTGTATTTTAATCAGTTTTTTACTATATTTATTTGCAAATGACCCTATTATAGGAGGAATTTTATTTTTTGCAGTTCCATTTATTCCATTAATGTATTATCTTAAATGGGATTTTTCTGCAATTATTAGAAAACCATCTAGAAAGGACGTATTGCTTGCATTTTGCTTATTTGTAATGTATATGATTTATGGAACAGTAATGTGTTTCGTTTTAGAATCTCCAGTTACAGGTACAGACGAAGCAGTCACCTTGCAGAGTATGATTGGACTTATATTTTCTCTTATGGGTGAAGAATTAATCAAGTTTATTCCATTTTTATTCTTAATGAGATTATCCTTAAAATTAAGTGGAAATCGTAAAGCATCTCTTGTATTGTCTGCGGCAATTGTTATGGCTTTCTTTGGATTGCTTCATACTGATTTTACAACTCCTTCAATTATCCTTCAGGGACTTTTAATTCAAGGGTTAGGAACTATCTTTGAATTTTACGGATATTTCAAAACCAAAAACTTACTTGTTCCATATATGAGTCACATATTTACTGATGTATTCATATATTCCTTAACATTCTTAGGATTCTAGACTTGGATTATTCCAAGTTTATTATTTTTTTAAAGTGATTTATATGACTAACAATAAAATAATAAATGCTGGTGCTTCTCTTATAATTCCAGGATTAGGTCAGCTTTTAAACGGACAAACACAAAAAGGAATTATATTTCTAGCAGTTTTGATTTTATTAAATGTATTTAGCTATTTTTTAATGAACAATATTTTTGGAAATGTAATTTCACTAGCATATCATGTATTTGCATGCTATGATGCATACACAAACTTTGAAATTAAATAAGTTGATGTAGATATATACAAAGTTTAACTTAAAAATATTAAATTAAAACAATTAAATAAAAAATAGCTTTAATAATTTAATAGAATTATCTATAAAACTATAAAATAATTAAATAAAAAAATAAGTATTCAAGTGAGAAAAATTATTCCTCACTTGGTTTAATTTTTGTAAGCACAACAGCAGATATTAAAACCGCAATAATGATTACTAAATCAACAATTATCTCGAACGGTGCTGCAGTTGAGAACAATTTTATAATACCGATTACCCACATTACAATTAAAGCACATGGAAGCAAGTATTTAATTACGAAATTCCAGGTTTTACCAACACTAAATGAAGAACGTTCGTTTAAAATTGGTATAAAGCGTTCCAAACCATAGAACCATGCAAATATAATACATTGCACACCGATTAATAGTAAGATACCGAATTCATTTACAAAGGAATCGATAACTCCTACAATATAACTGCTTATTCCGGTTGTAAGCAAGAGTGAAAATGCACAACCGATAATTGACAATACGGTAGCGGTTTTTTTACGTGACCAACCTAATTTTACAGTTGTTGAACTTAACATCGGCTCGAAGAATCCTAATGCAGAAGTAATACCTGCAAATAAAATCGCAAGGAACAACATTGGAGCTAATATGCGGCCAACAATTCCCATCATGTTAAAGATCATCGGGAACACAATAAATACTAAACCAGTACCTTCGGTAATTAATTCAGTAATTGGTAACCCGTTTGTAAATGACATGTAACCTAAGATTGAAAATACTCCAAATGCAGTACAGATTTCGAATGCAGAGTTTGCAAAAACAACAATTAATACATTATCGATTAATTTGGAGTTTTCAGGTAAGTAACTTGCATATGTAACAGCAATAGCCTGACCCATACTTAATGAGAAGATAATCTGTGCAAATGCTGCAAGCCATATATTTACATCTGTAAGTGCATTCCAGTTTGGATGGAGTAATGTATTAATTCCAATACCTGCTCCAGGAAGAGTTAAAGCGTAAACAATGATAATACCCATGATTACGAATAATGCAGGGATAAGAACTTTGGATACTTTACCAATTCCTTCATCAACGTTTTTGTGGGAAATAAACCATAATACAATCCATAACATTAACACACAGACTGTTGTAGGTAATAACAAGAAGCTAGCACTGGATAAGTTAGAGCTTCCACCAACAGAGTTAACGAAAAAGGACGCAGTATCTGTTCCCCAATTGAATGTGAAACTGCTAAGGAGGTATACTAAATCCCAACCTAGAATTACCATGTAATAAATTACAACTACAAATACCAATAGAACCAAAATCCAAGCAATAATCTCAAACTCTGGCTTAACCTTTCGTACAATATTCGAAAAGGAATCCTTAAAGGAAAATCCTACACCATATTCTAAAATTAAAAATGGAACACCCATAATCGCGATTGCAATGAGGTAAGGAATGAAAAATGATCCCCCACCGTTAGAATAGAGTACATAACTGAAACGCCAGATATTACCAAGACCAACTGCCGCTCCAATCATTGCAAAAATAAATGATATAGATGAGCTCCATTGCGATTTTTCGACCATACATATACATTTTGTAAAAATATATAATAAACTTTTACATAAAGAATTTAATAATGAACGCATTTGATAAATTTATGATTGGTGAAACATCAACTATTGACTGGTGTTTTGAAAACAGACATTTCAACAAAAGACTTTCTGATAACGGGATTTCAAGAGAATATGTTGTTGACTGTTTAATGGACGAAGAACCTATCAGATATGAACGTGTAGACAACAATAGCTATGCTGTAATCTATGAAGCTCCTGCAAATAAAACTTACGACGAAATAAGAATAATAATGTCTGTTAAAGGCAATTCCATTGATCTTGTAACAATAATGAGAAATAATGAAAGTGTTACTGATCGCCAAAAAAGACAATACCAATCAAATAAAACAAAAAATATAGAAAAAAAGAGATTAAAAGCTATTTCAAAAAGAAAATGGTAAGAGAATAAATCTCTAAACACCACTTATTCTTCATCTTCACTGAAAAGTTGATTTAACATCCATTCAGAGTCGTATTCTTTAATATCATCATATCCTTGACCCATACCAAGGAACATGATCGGTTTTTTAATTACATAACCAATTGAAAGAGATGCTCCACCTTTACTATCAGCGTCTGCTTTAGTTAAGATTACACCGTCAATGTCAATAGCTTCATTGAATTTTTTAGCTTGTTCTGTTGCATCGTTACCGGTAAGTGCATCACCTACAAATACAACCAAATCAGGTTTGGAGACTCTTCTAATTTTCTTCATCTCATCCATAAGGTTAGTGTTGGTTTGCATTCTTCCTGCAGTATCTATTAAAACCAAATCTTTATTTTGAGCACGTGCGTGTTCTACTGCGTCAAATGCAACTGCTGCAGGGTCTGAACCTTTTTGGTGCTTAATGATTTTAACACCTACATTATCTGCGTGGTAGGTTACCTGTTCAATAGCTCCTGCTCTGAATGTATCGGCTGCAGCAATTACAGGAACATAGCCTTTTTTAGAGTAGTAATTAGCTAATTTACCGATAGTTGTTGTTTTACCAGTACCGTTAATACCTACAAACATTACAATTAAAGGTTCTCCTTGAGCTTTTTTAGCTTCAATCATTTCAGTCATGGATTTTCCAGGGATGCTGATAATGTCTGAAACTGCGTTTTTAAGTGCAAGGAAAGTGTATTCGGTAATATCATTACTTCTTTTGATTTTTTTACCAACAAGGTTTTCTTTTACGCTTTCTACAACTTCAGTTGCTACTTCCATTGCTACATCGCCCTGGAGAAGTTCCATTTCAAGTTCAAATAATATGTCTTCAACGTGTTTTTCCTGAATTGTTTTTTCACGAACAAAGGAAAATATTCCACCTTTAGCTTCACCATCAGCAGAAATCTCATCTTTTTCAGATTCATCATCAGAAGAACCTCTTAATTTAGATAATAAACCAGATTTAGGTTTTTCTTCCGGCTCATCTTCTTCAGCTTCTTCAATGATTTCTTCCTCGGAAACTTCCTCATCTTCACTAGCTTCTTCTACTTCCTCTTTATCTTTAGAAGAACCCCTTAACTTAGATAACAAACCTGTTTTAGGTTTTTCTTCCTTAACTTCTTCCTCTTCAGCTTCTTCAGCTTCCCCAGTTTCTTCAGGAATTTCTTCTTCAACTTCTTCAACAGAAACTTCTTCTTCAACAGTTTCTTCAGGAATTTCTTCTTCAACTTCTTCAACAGAAACTTCTTCTTCAACAGTTTCTTCTGCCTCAGGAAGTAAATTGGATTCATCTTCCTCTACTTTTTCTTCTTTTTTCTTACCAAATGAGAAGAAAGAGAATCTTTTACCAGATTCTTCTTTAACATTGTTTTCCTGTTGTCCTTCTTCTATTAATTCTTCTTCTAATTTTTCACTTGTACGTGAAAATTTCTTTTTTAATGATTCAAACAAAATTAACCCAACCTTATAAATTAGCTAGTTAAAAATTTAATTATTTATATTTATATTTTTCATAATATTTAAAAAAAGAGTAAAAAATAAAAAAAAGATGGTTAATTGAATAGCATTACTTAAAAGTATTTGCCATCCAAATAACATTTAGAACCATTAGATAAATTAAGATTGTTACCATCTATTGATCCATTTCCCTCACGCATGCAATTATCAATCTTTAAAAAAGAGCTATTATCAATATATGCTTCAGGTCCAGATGCTGCTTTATTAAAACTGATAGAAGAATTATCTACAAAGCACATGCATCTGTCATTTGCATAAACAGCACCACCATCTTTATCTGCCCAATTACACTCAAATTCAGATTTAGTAGCTCTCATGGTAGCCTTGTTAGACATATAAAGATACATTGTTAAAATAGCCTTCTGATTTAGAACCAAGATAAACAGTCCCTAAACATTTATACAAATCATAGGTATGATCACCAATTACAACAAGATTATTAACGAATTTAGCATCACTAACATTCAAAACGCAATTAGCAGCAGAATATATTGCAGAACCTGAAGTTGCAAAATTATCACAAAAAGACACATTTCTTATAAATCCTTTAGAATTATCTCCTAAATGAATAGCACCACCATTTGAAATACATTTACGGGTAGTACCTAATTTTTTATTAGAAATAAGTTTAGCATCACTGACATTCAAAATAGAATTACGTTCAGCATAAATTCCAGCACCAGATATTGCTTGATTACCCTTAAGAGTGACATTGTTCATAACACATCCACAGCCACGATATAATCCTATTGCTCCAGCTTCGTCAACTGCATGATTATCAATAAACTCAGAATCATCAATGTTTAAAATAAAATCACCAATTGCATAAATTCCAGCACCTCTTCTTGCCTCATTGTCACGTATAGTTACATTACTTAATCCCATATGATTTTCATAAGCATAAATAGCCCCACCACGTTCTGTGGCATAATTTTTAGTAAATACTGTGTTATTTACATTCAATGTAGCATTTTGGT
>SAMEA3663215__coassemble_655_pt1 | contig 7615 bp, 8 predicted proteins | sample SAMEA3663215__metabat2_high_PE_014 | metagenome-assembled genome bin SAMEA3663215 (sample SAMEA3663215) | pig gut metagenome | biome: pig gut; feature: pig-associated habitat; material: faeces | place: China | collected 2013 | reverse complement strand
ATGAAAACAGATATATTACACCAACAATAGCTGTAACAAGCATTACAATAATTATTAGTTTTTTAAGAGTTTGTGAAAGTGTTTTAAACCTTTTAGCACCGGTGAGGTGTGCTGTTACAATACAAATTCCCTGGGAAATTCCCTGGATTGGGGTAAACATCAATGTTTGAATTCTAAGAAGTACAACATATCCAAATGAAATCATTGGATTTGCAAATAAATAAATTGCATAATTAATCATAATACCCAATATTGCAATTATTAAACCGTTTAAAACTAAAGGAACTGCAATTCTAACAATTTCTTTTATAATTTACCTATCATATGTGAAGTTTTGCCTGCTTAATTTAACAACAACATCTGCTTTTACATAGTACAAGTAATAAAACAATAGAAATGAAACTAAACATCCCAATGCTGTTGCCAGTCCTGCTCCAAAGATTCCAAAATTACATTTATAAATTAAAATCGGATCTAGAACGATATTTACTATACTTCCGGCCATTACAATATATGATGCTCTTTTTGTATCTCCTTCACTTCCCAAAATAGCTGAGAAATAGTTACTTAGTAATGTAAAAACTATGAAAATAACCGGAATTAAAAAATAACTGGCTATTAAATTAGTGTATTGTTCAATATGAGCTATACTACAAACAGGTTTAATAAGTAATATAAACATTACTGGAATTAGAACTGCTAAGATTAAAATAATAAATAAACCGTGACATGCAATGTTATTTGCTCTGTCATACTCATTAGCACCAAATGAAGTTGAAATCATCACATTACATGATCTTCCAATTCCTTCACCTAGTTTTTGAAGAATATAATATAAATTAAGAACATATCCAACGGCGATTATAGCACTTTGACCTAAACCTGCAATCCATATAGCATCAACAACACTATAAAAAGTATGTAAAAATAAGATTACAATTATTGGAATGCTCAATAAAAAAAACAGACTTTAAAGGGTTTTTTGGATATCTTCAATTCGGTTCATACTATTATTTAATATTTTTATTTTTAATAAATATTAATTTAATGTAAGAACCGAAAGGAAGTTTTTATTCAACTTTCTTAAAAATTAGTTTCCATTTTTCAGATCTTTTTTCATCCAAAAAATGCTGTGAACATGAATCCAGTACGAAACATTCCCTGTTAAATATTTGAGTTAACTTGGATATTGAATAATCTCTTTCAAATAAGCTTTTTTGCCATATTAACTTGTCATGTTCATAGTATTTAACATCAGTTTGATTAAATCACTATCACGGCTTTGAACAAGAGATAGCTTTGAATAGCCATTAAAAGAATCTTTATTATATTCACCAGGAGTAAGAATATCAAAATTATTTATATCAAAAATAAATAAACCACCATCTCTTAATAAAACATTAGCATTCTTAACTATTCTTTTTACATCTTCAATATCAGTTATATGATTTAGGGCATCATCAGTACATGTTATAAAATCATAGACTTCCCCATCATTAAATTCTGATGCATTGCACTTTATAAATTCAACATCACAGTATTTTGACCTTGCAACATCCAGCATTTCAGCTGAAAGGTCAACACCTTTGGTTTGGATACCATTATCTTTAAAAAATCCGCATAATGTTCCTGTTCCACAGCAGATATCCAAATTTTTCTTAAATGTTTCATTAGGATACATACAATCAAAATATTTAAGCATTGAATCGCCAAATGAAACAGAAAAGTCACTAATACCGAATTTGTCATACATTTACGCTAATTCTACATAAACGTCATCCATAATATCACTTCATTAATATTAAAAATTTAAGTATGCCTAAATTAGAATTTGTTTGTTAACATTAATAAAGTTAATCTATGAAATCACGCATTAATCATCGTAAAACGGCTGAGCACCACATTTCCAGATTGTAGTAACTTCGTCCAGTTCTTCTTCAAGATTAAATTCTGAGCCCGGAGCAATAATAATATCTAAATCAACGTCCTGACCAGTTACAAGAATCTTTGTGGATTTTGGCATGAGTAAAATATTTGTATATTTTAAATCTTCACCATATTTAGGATTACTACTTGCCCTAAATGGAATTTGAGGAACATAAACCCCATCAACAGCATTTTCAACCATGAAGTTTTCGCTATCCTTATATACAAGCGCAACATCTTCTTCAAGTTCAGCAGAATGTTCTTTTAAAATTTTTAAAATTGCATTTATAGATTCTATAAACTCTTTTTCTTCATCAGTTGGCTCATAACAGACTCTTATGAAAGTTTCAATTGGAATAGAGATATTATGATCTGAAAAAGGATTGATTGTTACTTCTGCGTATTTGTCAGTTTGTCCCAACATTGCTGCAAGGTCACTCATAAATAAAATATATGCAGAACTTCTAATACCTGATTTTTCCATTTCCTTATCACTTGTAAACAATGGTACTGCTTTAGTTCCGTCCTCAGCAGTTAAATACTGAATATTAAATCCAACCTGACCTTCCGGTTCAAACACATCACCAGGTTTTGCATCTTCCATTCCCTCAAACATATTTGGAGAATATGAAACCGGCATGAACAATTGTGCTTTTTTTAATAATTCAAAAAATTCCCTTTGAGTCTCACCAGTTATTTCTTTTGCCATTACTTCTTCCAAACGGGAATTGTCAATACCAATATTTTCATCTACATAATCCATAATAACCACCTATAAATGATTTACATACTTTGTAAACTCAGAAAGTTCATCAAGAATGTTTTTAAAAAATTCTACGCTGTTTGGCATGTCCTGTTCATTATAGACATCCATCAGATACATTAACATCATAATTATTTCAGGATTAGCTCCAAGCTGAATATTATTCTTCTTAAAGTATTCAACATCCTCACTAACAGGTTTTTGTTCTTCTCCGGATTTTAAAAACATAAAGAAGTTGAATAAATGATTATACAATTCAATGTTTTTGTTTGTATGATACAAGTAATCTGCAAGCTTGAAATAATTGGATATTAATATTTCAACATTATATGAATATTTAAAAATATCACATGTTAAATCTTTTAGTTTTTCTTCCTCATTTTTAGTTTGATAAAGCTCACACAATCTCATTAAAATTGAATCAGAAACAGGATTAATCTGATTAGCTATTTTTAAATACTTTTCTGCCTTGTCAAGTTTACCAGTATTTAGATATGCAATGGAATAAATCGTATAGATTTCTTCTAATGGCTCATCCATGCCCAATACATTAACTTTGTTTATATCTTCAATATTTTCGCTAAACATTAGCTCTTCAAGAGGATTTGCGAAGTGGTAATAATCAATTGTTTTGTAATGTGGATTTTCATCTAAAAAATTGCTGATTTTGGTTATTACATCTTCGAAATTGCCTTTATTTAGCATATTTATAATCTCTTCTAAAAATTCCATATGCCTCACCTTGATAAGATATTATGTATTAACAACTTAATAACAATTGCTAATTCTAAGAAATTTTCTAATTTGGTAGAAAAATTATATTGATAATACTCACTATTTAAATAAACTCAAAAAAAGTAATACTTTTAAATACTTTCAACTCCAAAATTATAATTAGTAATACTGAGTATTTAAATAAATTCAAAAAAAGTAATACTTTAAGGTGTTTTAAAATGATTGATGAGATAACAGATTACCTATTTGGATTAAAAATGACTATTGTTTCAGGAGTATTTCTTCTTATAGCAGTTATTTTTATGATTTTTAATATCCAAACTCCATTTTACTTAAACCCTGCATGGGCAACTGTAATAATAAGTGGAATTCCAATGCTTCTTTTGGCAACAACCAGATTAATTCGTGAAAAATGGATTTCATCTGCTCTTTTAATTGCAATAGCTATGATTGCATCACTTTTAATAGGTGAAGTATTTGCTGCAGGTGAAGTTGCATGGATTATGGCACTTGGAGCGCTTCTTGAAGACTGGACTGTTGAGAGAGCTAAAAAAGGTTTAAAAAACCTGATTGATTTAACTCCTCAAACAGGAAGAAGAATAATTAACGGCAAAGAAGAAGTAATTCAGGTAGATGAAATAAAAATCGGAGATATTTTAAGAATACTTCCAGGTGAAAGTGTACCTGTTGATGGTGAAATTATAACTGGTACAACATCCCTTGATCAGTCAATTATGACTGGAGAATCACTTCCAATTGATAAGGAAGTTGGTGATGAAGTATTTTGTGGTACTATTAATCTGTATGGTGCTATTGATATTAAAGCAACCAGTTTAGGTGAGAATTCTTCACTTCAAAAATTAATTGATCTTGTAAAAGCAGCTGATGAAAAACAGGCCCCTACTCAAAGAATAGCTGATAAATGGGCAACATGGCTTGTTCCTGTCGCATTGTTAATTGCAATAGCTGCATGGTTAATAACAGGAAATATTGAAAGAGGAGTTACTGTTTTAATAGTATTTTGTCCATGTGCACTTATACTTGCAACACCGACTGCAATTATGGCGGCTATTGGTCAGGCAACAAAATATGGAGTTCTTATTAAATCCGGAGAAGCACTTGAGACATTAGGCAGTTTAAATACTTTAGTATTCGACAAAACAGGAACTTTAACCTATGGAAATCTTGAAGTAAGTGATGTTATCCCACTTAGCGAGGATTTAACAGATATGGATTTACTTAAAATTACTGCATCCTGTGAAAAACTAAGTGAACATCCTTTAGCAAGAGCAGTTGTAAAAAATGCAAAAGAATCCAATATTGATATTGAAGAACCTGAAGAGTTTAAAATGTATCCTGGAAAAGGAGTGGAATGTAGAAATTCCTACGGTCATGTATATGCCGGAAACTCCAAATTCTTACTTGACAACAATATTTGCGTAGATGTGGATACTCAGTTGGACAAATTAAAAAATGAAGGAAAAGCTTCAATACTCGTTGCACTAAACGGTAAAGTTATCGGATTAATCGGATTATCTGATGTGATTCGTGAAGATTCCAAACAGATGATTGAAAGACTCCATGATTTGAATGTTGAGACTATATTACTTACAGGAGATAACACAAAAACTGCAAATTACTTTGCAAGCCAAGTTGGAATTAAAAAAGTTTACGGCAATCTGCTTCCTGAAGAAAAACTCACATGGATTGAAAAACTTAAAAAAGAAGATAAAAAAGTCTGTATGATTGGAGATGGCGTAAATGACGCACCTGCACTTAAAGCAGCTGATGTAAGTGTTGCAATGGGATCAATTGGAAGTGATGTTGCAATTGAAGCTGCAGATATTGCACTTTTAGGTGATGACATTGGAAAAATCCCATATCTTAAAAAACTCTCAAACTCCACATTGTTTACAATAAAAGCAAATATCACAATATCAATGGCAATTAATGCACTAGCAATTATCTGTTCTGTTTTAGGTCTTTTAAATCCAGTAACTGGAGCTATTGTTCACAATGCAGGATCTTGTTTGGTTGTATTGAATGCTGCTCTTTTATATGACAGACATTTCGATGATTCCATTAAAAAAGTTGATTTGAAAAATAGTGAACATACACATTACCATTTCCACAATGATGGAGAACATACTCACTCACATGAAGGAATTAAAATCCTTGATGAAATTCATACAAAAAATGGAATTAAACACATGCATGCACACAAACATAAGTTGTGAATTTATTTCACAACTACTTTTTTTATAATTTTAAACTCAAATTAGTTAATTTGACCATTTACGGCTTAATTCAGTATCATTAAATACTGTTTTTTCCTGACATTCTTTTAACTCACTAATGTTGCCTCTAAAGAATTTTAAGCAGAAATCTTTTTTTGCATTGAAATTGTCGCAGTTTAAATGAATATTTTCCTGGCAGTTATCACAAGCAATGTCTGAACCTTGTTTGTTTTTACAGGACAATTTATCGTTATCATCAAGATAACGGTATTCACAGTCGTTAAATATTATATTATTCATAATCCAAATCCTCCATAATATCTTTATCGAATATAATTTGTTAATAAGAGAATAAATAAATTATTATCTAAACTCAAATAATGTTGTTTGTTTTTGTTCAATATAACTTGGCTCTTTAATTTCTTTTACCACATCACTATTTCCAATTTCACCAATTAGCAATTCAGAATCCGGATTATGAAGTTTATTATTCTTTTTAACTAACTTCATGTTGCTGTTTGCATAACACACTTTAAATTATCTACTACTTTTAGTGAAATTTGTCCCATACCCTACGAACAAATAATATTAGAAAGTAGTAGAATTATCCATTACTTTTAGGAAATTTTGTCTCATATATAAAAAAACAAATATTACTCGTCAAATGCTCTTACAAAAATGAATATAATAAACAATAACATATATAAAAACAATTACCCAATTTTTAAATTAAAGCAAGGAGGAACCCAATGCCAGAATTCAAACTTATTGAAAAGTTATTATACAAAAGCGAACAGGACGATATAGAAGCCGAATTTTTAATAGGAAATGAAACCCTATGGGCAAGTCAAAAAGTTGTAGCAGAGATTTTTGGAACCAGTTCTCAAAATATATCAAAGCATTTTATAAAAATAATTGAAGATGGAGAGTTAGAAGAAAAAGAAGTATCCATATCCTCCAAAAAATTATTTGAAAACCAAAATGAGTTTATCAACTCAGAGTTGATAAACTCTAAAAAAGGCGGAAGACCACAAAAATGGTATAATCTTGATGCAATCATATCAATAGGATACAGAATAAACAGTAAAGAAGCAACCCATTTTCGTCGTTGGGCCAATAAAATTTTAAAGGAATATATGGTGAAAGGATTTGTCATCGATAAAGAACTTCTGAAAAAAGGTGGAAGATTTACAGAAGATTATTTCGATGAATTATTAGAAACCATACGAGAAATAAGGGCTTCAGAGAGAAGATTCAATCAAAAAATCACTGACATTTATGCAACAAGCTTTGATTATAACAAAGATGCAGACATAACAAAAGAATTCTTTGCCACAGTACAAAACAAACTGATATATGCAATAAGCAATCAGACTGCAGCAGAACTTATAGAAACACGAAGTAACATAGAAAAAACTCATATGGGATTAACAACTTGGAAAAAAGCACCAAACGGAAAAATACTTCAAAGTGACGTAGTTATATCTAAAAATTATTTGAATCAAAATGAATTATCTAGGTTAAATAGTTTAGTTGAAGGTTTTTTGAATTTAGCCGAATCACGTGCAGAAGATAAAATACCTATGGGCATGAAAGATTGGAAGGAACTGCTGGATGATTACCTTAAACTTCGAAGACTACCCATTCTTGTTGGTAAAGGTAAGATATCTGCAGAAGAAGCAAGAGAACATGTTCTTGAAAAATACGAAAAATTCAGAGTAGTGCAAGATGAAAATTTCATTTCTGACTTTGATCAAATGATTTTAGATATTAAACGACTAGAAGGAAAATAATATAATTGAATATACCTTAGTTTAAAATAGTTTCTGTTGTGTGTCAATATAGCTAGGCTCATTGACTTCCTTTACAACATCACCATCTTTAATATCCCCAATCAGCAAGGGTGAATCAGGATTGTGCAACTTTTGGTTCCTTTTGACCAGCTTCATGTTGG
>SAMEA3663215__coassemble_642_pt1 | contig 7802 bp, 10 predicted proteins | sample SAMEA3663215__metabat2_high_PE_014 | metagenome-assembled genome bin SAMEA3663215 (sample SAMEA3663215) | pig gut metagenome | biome: pig gut; feature: pig-associated habitat; material: faeces | place: China | collected 2013 | reverse complement strand
ATTTATTTGAATGGAAAAATAAAAACAACATCATTAAAGCTTATTGGAGAAAATATGCTGACTTTATATAAATTTATAAAGTAAATAAAATCGTAATTTTATAAAAAAAATTAAATAAACTTAATACTTATTAAAAACAAATAATTTAATATTATAAAATTATTTTAGGTGATATGGTGGAAAATTTTGATGAATGGTTTCATGATATTTTAGAAAATGCAAATATTACTGATTCAAGATATCCTATTAAAGGAATGGCAATTTGGATGCCATACGGTTTTCAAATTAGAAAACACTCAATGAATATTATTAAAAAATTATTGGACAAAGACCATGAAGAAGTACTCTTCCCAATGCTTGTTCCTGAAACTGAACTTGCAAAAGAAGGAATTCACGTAAAAGGATTCGAAGACGAAGTTTACTGGGTAACCAAAGGAGGTCAAAAAGATTTAAACGAACAATTAGCTTTAAGACCTACCAGTGAAACAGCAATCTATCCAATGTATGCTTTATGGATTAGAACCCACATGGATCTTCCAATTAAATATTACCAAATTGTAAATACATTCAGATACGAAACAAAACATACAAGACCTTTAATTCGTGTTAGAGAAATTACAACATTTAAAGAAGCACATACCGCTCATGCAACCAAAGAAGAGTCTGATGAACAAATCCAAGACTTCATTGCTATTTATAAAGAATTCTTTGATGACTTAGGAATCCCATACTTAATTTCAAAAAGACCAGAATGGGACAAATTCCCTGGTGCAGACTACACAATGGCTTTCGATGTAATTATGCCTAACGGTAAAACCTTACAAGTAGGAACTATCCACAATTTAGGTCAAACCTTTGCAAAAACATTTGATATAACCTTTGAAGACAAAGACGGAGAACACAAACTTGTATACCAAACCTGTGCAGGTGTATCCGACAGAGTAATCGCTTCTGTAATTGGAATTCATGGAGATGAAACTGGTTTACGCTTACCACCTAAAGTATCACCAAACCAAGTCACAATCATTCCAATTTTATTCAAAAAAGGAAAAGAAGAAGTTTTAGCAAAATGTGATGAAATAAAAGCACAATTAGAAGCTGCTGGACTTAGAGTAAACATTGATGACAGAGACATAAGACCTGGTAAAAAATTCAATGACTGGGAGTTAAAAGGAACTCCAGTTAAACTTGAACTTGGACCTAGAGATTTAGAAAACAATATTACTGTTGCAATGAGAAGAGACGAAGGTGAAAAAATCGAAATTGCTCTTGATGACTCATTAGCTGACAATGTTATTGATTTATTAAATAAAACCGAAGAAAACTTATCCAAATCAGCATGGAACTTCCAAGAAGAACATGTTAAATTCACTGAAAGCTTAGATGAAATTCCTGAACTTGTTGAAAGCGGAAATGTCATTAAATTCTACTGGTGTGGAGACGAAGCTATTGGTAAAGAAATCGAAGAACAAACTGGATATGACATCTTAGGTATCCAAGAAGAAGTATCTGAAGGTAAATGTATTTCCGGAAAAGGAGATGCAAAATACGTTGCATTAATGGCTAAAACATATTAAGTGATTAAAATGGATAATATCTACGCAATAATCCCAGTTAGTAAGTTTAAAAATGCTAAAACAAGACTTTCCCCATTTTTAACTGAAGAAGAAAGAGAAAAACTCTTAAAAGTAATGCTTCAGGATGTAACTGATACTTTAAAAAAGCATGTAGATAAGATATTCATTATCAGTAGGGACGAAGACGTTTTAGAATATGCCAAAAAACTTAACTTAAACACAATATTGGAAGATGAAAATTCCAATTTAAACAAAGCATTAAAACAGGCAATGAAACAATGTAAAGGAAAAACCAGGAAAGTCATTATTGTTCCTTCAGATGTCCCATTAATTGGAAAAACCAATCTTGCAATGTTAATTGATGCATCTAAAAGTCTAGATTTCATTATTGTTCCATCAAAAGGTGGTGGAACAAATATGATTATAATGAAACCTATGGCAATACACACCAGATTTGAAGGGCTAAGTTATAAAGAGCATGTTAACGCTGCTGAGAGAAAAAAATTAAATCCACAAGTACATGATTCACTATTTATGGCATTAGATGTAAATACTGCTGAAGATTTAGGAGAAATCATGATTCATGGAGAAAAAACTCACACAAGAAAATACTTAAAAGAACTTAAAGTTAAAGTAGAGCCTTATCGTGGCAGTGAACGCTTAAAAGTAACAAGAGGATAAAATATGATAGTAATGTCAATTGCTGGTGTTGATCCATCAGCCGGTGCAGGTATTTATGCTGATTTAAAAACATTTCAGGCTATTGGAGTTTATGGAACTGGAGTTGTTACAGCACTTACCGCACAAAATCCTTACAAATTCTTCTCATCATCACCAGTTAGTTTAGAATACATTGAAGAGCAAATTGACAGTGTATTTGATTCATATGAAGTGGAATTTATTAAAACAGGAATGTTATATTCCCCAGAAATTATTAAACTTGTTTCTAAAAAGATTAAACAATACAATCTAAAAGCAGTAGTTGATCCTGTAATGGTTGCTACTTCTGGTGGAGATTTAACAAAAGAGGATATTGCAGATGCATTTAATAAATACCTTCTTCCAAATTCCATTTTAACTACACCAAATATTTCTGAAGCTGAAAAATTAACCGGTTTGGAAATAAAAACAAAAGAAGATGCTATTAAAGCTTCCAAAAAGATTGTTTGTGACAATATAATTACCGGAGGTCATTTAGATGGCATTAATACCATTAGCATTAACGGTAATGTTTCCACAATAAAACAGGAACTTATAAAAACAGATAATTTGCACGGAACAGGTTGTAATTTATCTTCAGCTATTGTTGCATTTCTTGCAAAAAACAATGATTTAAACACATCCATCATAAAGGCACTTGATTATGTCTATGAAGGAATAAAAAACGGAAATCATGGAACATTAATAGCTAAATTATAAAAAAATAAAAAAATAGGAAATTATAGCTATTCTTCCATATTCAATTGGCTAACAATTGATTCTTGAATAGCAATAAATTCTTGTGATTCTCTTTTTCTTGGTCTTTGTAAGTCCACTTCAATAATATCTGCAATTTTACCCGGATTTTTATCTAAAATAACAATTTTATCTGCAAGGTAAACTGCTTCATCAACATCGTGAGTTACAAAAACAATTGTATTTTCAAATCTTTTCCAAACTCCTATGAGCTGTTCTTGAAGACTATGTCTATTTTGCATATCCAATGCAGAAAACGGCTCATCCATTAACAAAATAGGTGAATGGTTAAGCAAAGATCTAATAATTGCAACCCTTTGTTTCATACCACCTGAAAGTTCATGCGGATAGCTATCTTTAAAGTCAATTAAACCAACATTTTCCAAATATCTTTCAGCAGCAGCAATATTTTCTTCCTTGGAACCTGCCTTTGTCATCTCCAAACCGAAAGTTACATTCTGAAGTACAGTCATCCAAGGGAAAAGAGAGTATTGTTGGAAAATAACTGCTCTGTCACCAGATGGTTTTTCAACGACCTCACCATTTGCAACAATCTCACCGGAAGTAGGAGTATCAAGACCTGCAATTAATCTTAAAAGAGTTGTTTTTCCACAACCTGAAGGTCCTAAAAGACATACAAATTCACCATCTTCAATATTTAAATTAATATTTTCTAAAACGGACAATTTTTCAGTCTTTTTTGAATCAAATGACTTATTAATATTTTTAACTTGAATCGCCATGAAAAACACCTACCAGAATATCCTATTTTGAATTTTGCCAAATACAAAGTCAAATACAAGTCCAATAAAACCGATTACAATCATACCCACAACTGTAGTACCAGTATCAAAAAGATTTGTTGCTGTTAAAATCATATAACCTAGACCACTACTTGATCCAATCATTTCTGCAGAAATAGTACACATTAAAGCAATACCAATACCTACTTTTAAACCAGAAACGATATATGGAATAGCTGAAGGCAAAACAACTCTTTTTAAAACATTCCAGTCATTAGCACCAAGTGTTTGAGCAGATTCAACTAAAACACTGTCAGTTCTTTTAACACCATCAATTGTATATACTAAAATTGGGAATACACAACCCATAAAAATAATAAATACCGCAGGTAAAGTACCTATTCCAAACCATAAAATGGAAAATGGAATCCATGCAACAGGCGGAATTGGTCTTAAAATACTTATTACAAAAGTACAAATATCTTCAAGAGTTTTATACCATCCAAGTAAAATTCCAAGAGGAATTGCAACAATAGATGCTAAAATTAAACCGAAGAATACCTTAAACAATGTATCAATAGTGTTTGCAAATAATTTACCGTTTTCAATCACAACCCAAGCAGAATTTACCACATCAAGTGGGCCAGGTAATATATATGATGAAAACAATCTAAAACAATTAGTTATAAGATACCAGATGAATATTAAAATCACCGGTAACAATAATGGAACAAATTTATTTTTATAATTATCAAACATTTAACATCACTATAATAATAATTTAATACACTAATAAATATGAACCACCTATTATAAAAACTTTAAAAACTTGAAAGTCTAATCAATAATAAGTATTGGAAAAAATATATTGGTGCTAATAATGAATGCGAATAAAAAATTTTTCTCAAAAATAGGATTTAATTATCTAGCTTACTCAATTGCTTCAATATTGTTTCTTATAATATTATCAAATATTATAGCAGTTATTCGCCCAGAGATATTGAATAATATCAACATAGCAACCATAATAACTGCAATTTGCAATTATGTTCTCCCACTTCCAATTTTGTTGTTTTTAATGAGAAAATTGGATTCAACAGAAATTAAAAAGAATAACTTGGGTTTTAAGACATTTTTAAAATATTTATGTATTACATTTACATTGATGTGGATTGGAAATATTACAGGAACCATAATAACCAATCTGCTTAGTTTTACAATTCAAAATGATATAGCAAACCCTATTCAAAATTTAATTAATTCAACTGATTTATGGTTGAATTTAATATTAATAAGTTTAATAGGCCCAATCTTTGAAGAAATAATTTTTAGAAAGATATTAATTGATAGAACAATTAAATATGGACCACTAGCTTCAATACTTGTATCTGCAATAATTTTTGGATTAATTCATGGAAACTTAAACCAGTTTTGCTATACTGTATTAGTTGGTGGATTTTTTGCATATGTCTACATAAAAACAGGACAAATCAAATATTCAATTGGACTGCATATAATTCTCAATATGCTTGGATCTGTTTTAAGCATGATTGTAAACAACAGTGCAGTCAATTTATCAAATGCATTTAATACTACTGATTTAGCAATTCTTGTATTTTACTTTATCTTAATTTTAATTGCTTTATTTGTCGGAATTTACACTTTGGTTGAATATATACAAAAGAAACGTAAACAAAAAAATAGTATAGATTTAAAAATTATAAAACCAGTGTTTTTAAATGCCGGAATGATTTGTTTTATTGTATTTTATATAATAAGAATGGCACTGCAGATATTAAGTTAAATGGAATGTAAAATAATTTATTTTACTTCCAATAATTAATTTTTAAAAGAATCAATAGCCTCACGCACTTTATCAACTGCAATTTGTTTTTTAGCAGGAAATGCGGCAATCTTTACTTTTAAGTGAATTGAATCACCTTTATCTAGAACAGTTAATTTTTCATCTAAAGCATCGTTTTTATCAAATCTTAAAAACCAGTTTCCTTTTTCATCCATTTTTTGCTCTAAATCATTATTTAACTTTTCTAAATCAGTAGATTGTAAAAGTTTATTGAAAAAGTCCTTAGTGTATCTTTTTTTAGAAACTACACCAGTTAAAATAAGAATTTTGTCTTCAAGTAATCCTTCAGCTTCTTCTGCTTCGATTTCAGCTTCAGGAAGTAAATTTAAAATAGCCTGAGAAATTTCATCAACACTTTCATTTTTATAAACGAAAGCTCTGAATTTAATATTATGAATCATTTTATCAAAAAATAAAAAGGAAAGAAGAAAGACTATAAGTCTCTTCTTCTAGCTTGTTCTGAGCCTTTTCCTTTAGATTTAATTCCACGTCCTTTGTTTCCAGCACTAGTTAAACCTCTGAGAGCTCTGTTAGTGTGTTTTTTGGAACAAATCCAATTGATTTTTTTATCGTTAATGATAGAAGGACTTTGTGGATCTACTAAAATAACTTCGAAATATTTGTATTTTCCGTCAGCCCATACCCAGTAGGAGTTTAATACTTCTAAGTTAGGGTATTTTTTAGCTACACGTTCTTCAGCAATTCTTTGAATAGATTTTGCTTGGGTAATTTTGTTTACACCCATTCTTTTAGGTTTACGACCGTTGAAACGACGGGTTTTTCTTCTACCCCCACGTCTTACTCTGGTTCTTACTAAAACGAAACCTTTTTTAGCTCTGTAACCTAAACTTCTAGCTCTGTCGAGTCTAGTAGGTCTATCAATTCTTTGAACAGCACTTTGTCTTTTCCATTTAGGAGCTCTTTGCCACATGAGTTCACGTACGTAAGACTCATCTGGGTTTTTCCATGCGTCTCTAATATATTTATACATAAATAACACCTTTTTGTTCAGCCACGAAGGCCACATCCATGGGAACTTGTCCCTAAAAAAGTAATTTATTTACTGTTAGAAATAACAGTAATAAAATATTTGTTTTATGTATTTATAAATGTATCGTAAAAATAAGTAAAAATCATTCTTTTAAAAATATTTTGAATTTAACTACTTTAAATTCATCACCCACATAAACATATTCAATAATCTGCTCTTGGAACATAACCTATTTTTTTACCATCATATTTGACCAGAATGGCATGTTCATCATATCTATTGTCCTTTTCACGGAACAAATCCAAATGATTTCCCTCTTTAATAATAGAAAATATTTCATCAATATCATCAATATAAACTAATCCAGCCACATTAACTGTAATTAAATAAATGTCCTCCAAAAAGGGTTTTACTTCAGGAGCATTATGCAGAAATCCAATGAAATCAGACACTTCAGAATCAATTTTTTGAATATTTGCCATATGAATCAGAAATTCTATTTTTATAACTTAAGATATCCTCATCAAATTGAATAATTAGATTTTTAAGCATTAACTTATACCTGTTTATATTGCATTCACCGGAAAGCATATCCTTTTTATTGTATGGATATCTCTTCTTAACTTTAGCTATTTCTATTTCATTATACACAATCAATTCATTTAATCTTTCAACTTCAGATTTTAAGTCTAATTCAGGACCAATATTCTTATTTGGAATAAAATAGTATAATGATTCAAGTGCATCTAGATTACCCATCTGAAATGCTTCAGTGATTTGTATAAACAGTTTTTTTCTATAATCAGATTGATCAGGATGTAAATCAGGATGTAACTTTAAAACACATTCCTTATAAAGTGACTTAAGCCTTTTGGCATTCTTTTTTGAGAGCTTATGGAACTTTTTATCACCAATCAGTTCATCCAATTCTTCCATTTGAAGTTTGATATTGTGCTCATATTCTAAAAACTCTTCTTTTAACGCTTCATCAATCAAGTCAAGATTGACCTCGTCCTGACTGTTAATTTGAATATATAGAGCAATCCAAGTTTTCTTTTAAGAATAGACAACTCAACATCTCTTTTAGAGATCATGCTCGAGCAATCCGAAGTTTAAAAGATATTCCCTTTCTATATTAGGACATATATGTAAAGTAAGCTCCTGATATTCAA
>SAMEA3663215__coassemble_526_pt1 | contig 8801 bp, 6 predicted proteins | sample SAMEA3663215__metabat2_high_PE_014 | metagenome-assembled genome bin SAMEA3663215 (sample SAMEA3663215) | pig gut metagenome | biome: pig gut; feature: pig-associated habitat; material: faeces | place: China | collected 2013 | reverse complement strand
ATCATTTCCAAATATATTTATTATATTATTTATTATATTTTTTATATAAAATAAGTAATATACTTATTGAGAATAACTATTATAATATTTGCAAAAATCTCAAAAAAAGTAAAATGATAGGTTTTAGTTGATAAATTTTATAATTGATATAGACCATCATTTAATAAACAACTAATTTAAAAATCAAATAAAGTTGTTTGTTTAGGTTCAATATATCTTATTACCTTTGTTTCAATTAGATTATCCTCTTCCTTAAGATGTCCAAGCAATAATGGCGATTTCTCATCATGCAGTTTTATAACATTTTTGGGAATTTCAGGTTTTCGGTTGGCGTAGCAGTATTTACATTCACTTAAACAGGAATTATAAGCACCTATGTCTCTTGACGGAATACAGTGGCAGTTTTCTCTAATTCCAGTTCCTTTAACATTTTTATAGACTACACCATGAGCCTGCTCCAAAATTTCACGAGTGGTGCATCCTGCAGCATGTATACCATATTTTTCATAGCTTTCATTTGTTGCACATGATTGAGTGTAAAGATTATATCTCTCTGATATCTCACCAATCCCTTTCAATAGCTTCACTTTATCTTCCTCAGCAAGTGGAATTATCTCAGGCATGTTCTCTTCAACTTTTTTGTACATATCTACAAAGCTGAAGATACATCTGTAAACTAATGGTGAAATCTTTTCAGCCATATACTCAAATGTTTCCAGATGTTTTTCAACAGTGTATTTTTCAGTCAGAAGAATTGGATCGTATCTCCAGAGAATCTTATTGCCACCAACAATATCAGATAATCTTTTCAACGTTTTAATAGATTGGTTTATTGATGGGACTTTCGGTTCTATGTCCTTGCCGTATGCAGTAATCGTGTAGTTGCACAATATATTGTACTTTTCATCAATGTCACCTATATGTTTCAGGATAGGTTGGTAGTTTTTTGAGCAGAACAGAAGACAATCAACATCTTCAGGCCTTAAGCTTAACTTGTATACATTCTCCCTTGCAAATGGATTTCTTGAATATGCATATCCATCTTCAAGCCTGTTCAGTAGCCATGGAGTGTAGTAGTTCACTATGTCTGTTCTTCCGCCGACGTTTATTATCATGTTATCACTTACTATATCTGGTGACATTAACATTTCTTATTTGTGTTTTGACCAGCATCATAGAGCCAACTCTGATAAATAATAACTGTTCAAGACAACATTTTTATTTCTATATATTCACCAATATTTTTATTTTATATCTGAATATATGTTAAAATTCTACGATTTGAACGAATTTCCAAAACTTTAATTATTGAGGAAGAATAATATTATTATTTGTAGTGAGAGAAAAGTAGTAGATAATTTCGTTACTATTGGCATAACAATATTTACATCCGTGAAGACATGTGTTATATGCTCCAATATCCCTTCCAAATAAACAATTACATTCACGAATTGTGTATTTTCCTTTAGGGATTTTTAAATTATTTCCAATAGCTCTTTCAAGCACTTTTTGTGTCATACATCCGCTTGAGTCAAATCCGAATTTATCAAGAAGTGTTCCCTCAACACAGGTTTTCATCTGAAGATCATATTCAGCAGCTATTTTTGAAAATTCCTCACCAATAAAAAGCATTTCATCACGTGTAACTTCACACACTTCAGGAAAATTTCTTAAAACCTTTTGATATAAGTCAATAAAGCTTATTGTGCAGTCTTTTGTATATCCTTCAAGTTCACTGGCCATCCTGGCAAACATTTCCACATGAAAATCCAAATCATATTTATCTGAAATAAAAATCGGATCATATCTCCAGGATACTTTACCCTCACCCAAATAACTGGACAATTCTTTAAATGATTTTATTACTTTTTTAAAACTTGGAACATTTACTTCAATATCTCTTCCATAAGGTGTTATTGTTACAAACCAGAACTGTGAGTATTTATCAATCTGTTCAATATTGTCAAGTAATGGTTTTGGATTTTTTGTACAAAAGCAAAGACAGTCGATTATTTTAGAATCAAGTGAATATCTGTAAATATCATCATTATATGGGTTTTTAGTACAAACTGAGCCTTCTTCAATTCTGTTTAAAAACCATTTACTAAAAAAAGCGGGAATATCGGTTCTTGAACCAGTATTAATTAACATAAAAAAGAAAAAAAAGTTAAGAGATTTTATAAATCTCTTCCGAAAATGTGTACTGCTGCAGTACCACCGGTACCTCCAATGTTGTGAGTCATACCGATTTCTGCACCGTCTACTTGACGTTTACCCGCTTCCCCTCTAAGTTGCCATACGACTTCAGCAGCTTGAGCAATACCGGTTGCACCTAATGGGTGTCCACGTGCTTTAAGACCACCAGAAGTGTTGATTGGGAAATCACCATCAATTTCTGTTTGTCCTTCTTCAATAGCAATTCCACCTTTACCTTTTTCAGCAAATCCTAAGTCTTCTACTGCTAAAAGTCCGTTGATTGAGAAACAATCGTGAACTTCAGTTAAGTCTATGTCTTTTTGAGTTACTCCTGCCATTTCGTAAGCTTTTCTAGATGCGACTTTGGTAGATTCGATTGTGGTTAAATCTTTTCTGTCGTGTAAAGTCATTGTTCCGGAAGCCTGTGCGGAAGCTTTAACATAGATTGGAGTGTCAGTGTATTTTTTAGCATCTTCAGCTGGAACCATTACTACTGCTGCTGCTCCGTCAGAAACTGGAGAACAGTCAAATAAGGTTAATGGGTCAGCTACCATAGTTGCGTTTAATACTTTATCAACGTTAATTTCAAATGGGAATTGTGCATTTGGGTTTTTAGCTGCGTTTTTGTGGTTTACTACGGAAAATTGTGCTAATTGTTCACGAGTGGTTCCGTATTCGTACATGTGTCTTTTAGCAATCATTGCATATAATGATGGGAAAGTAGCTCCTTGTTGTGCTTCCCATTCTTTATCGGATGCTGTAGCAATAGCTGGGGTAGCGTCAACTACATCAGTCATTTTTTCTACACCTGCAGAAATTACAACATCATGATAACCGGATGCAACTGCCATAATACCTTGTCTAAGTGCTAAACCACCGGATGCACAAGCTGCTTCAACTCTGGTAGTTGGAATTGGGTTAAGACCAACGTGATCTGAAATAAGAGCTGCAATGTGTTCTTGTTCTACGAAAAGTCCGGAGGACATGTTTCCAACAAACATTGCTTCAATGTCTGCACCGTCAATATCAGCGTCAACTAAAGCTTTTACTCCTGCTTCAGCAATTAAATCTCTGAATGATGAATCCCATAATTCACCGAATTTTGTTTGTGAAACTCCAATAATAGCAACATCTCTCATATTTTAAGCCCCCTTACATTTTAATTTTACCTTTATATTTAGCATATACTGCATAATCAACATAGGTTTTATTGCTGATAATATCTTCAGTTTTTGGAGCTAAGTCTCTTCTTTGTTCAATTTCATCTTTAACAGTAAGTGTAAAACCGTCACTTCCTGCACCTGAACCGTATGAAACAACAAATATTTTGTCTCCAGGTTCAGCAACATCTAAAATGTTGGATAATGCTAATGGAACTGCTCCGGAGTATGTGTTTCCAATATTAGGAGTGAGTAATCCTTGTTGGATTTGCTCGGTTGTGAATCCTAATTGTTTACCTGCTCTTAAGTAGAATTTACCGTTAGGCTGGTGGAAACAAGCATAATCATAATCTTCAGGTTTTGAGTCAGTTTCTTCAAATAACATTTTTGCAGCACCTAATACGTGCTTGAAGTAAGCTGGTTCTCCTGTGAAACGTCCACCGTGAGATGGGTAGTCTTCACCTTCTCTTCTGTAGAAGTCAGGAGTATCAGTGGTGTAACTGCAGGTATGTTCAATATCAGCTAAGGTATTTTTCTCACCGATAATGTAAGCAGCACCACCAGCAGATGCAGTGTATTCTAAAGCATCTCCAGGAGCACCTTGTGATGTATCAGCACCAATAGCTAAAGCGTATTCAACCATACCGGAGTCTACAAGACCCATGGACATTTGAATACCAGCAGTACCTGCTTTACATGCAAATTCTAAATCTGCAGCAGTTAATTTTGGTGTTGCGCAAACTGCTTCAGCAACAATGGAAGCAGTTGGTTTTACTGCATACGGATGGGATTCAGAACCCACGTAAACAGCACCAATATCTTTTGGATCAATTTGAGCTCTTGCAAGAGCATATCTAGCAGCGGTTACTGCAATGGTTGCAGTATCTTCATCAGGAGAAGGTACGGATTTTTCGTTAACGACTAATCCTCTTGATAAAGCAACAGGGTCATCTCCCCATACTTTAGCAATTTCTTCTACTTTAATTCTATATGAGGGAACATGTGCCCCATATCCTACTATTCCTACCATAAAATCACCTTAAAATAATAATATTAAAGAAATTAGTAAATTAATTTAATCATACATATTTTATCATTATTATTATATAAAATTAACTAAAAATGTAATAAATTTAAACAAAATAAGAACCTATAAAAAAAAAGTAATTTTCATTAAAAGGTGCAGTTGCCGGGATTCGAACCCGGGTTGTAGGCTTGGAAGGCCCAAGTAATAACCAGACTATACCACAACTGCATATAAAATGCGGCGTCCGGGATTTGAACCCGGGTCTCTAACGTGGCAGGCTAGAGTCTTAACCAGGCTGGACTAACACCGCATATGACAGTCAACACTATTACTTATGTTTTAATGGTATATATACTTTACTATTTTTTCCCAATAATTTGATTAATAATCATTTTATCTTCAGAATCAACTGTTCTGATTAATAAAATTACACTAAAGTACACCACAACGGAAACAACCATAGCAACCCATAAATTCAAATTAAGCACATATAATACTCCTGCAAGTACACATGAAGCAAATATAATCTTTAATATATCAAATACAAAGTGCTTATCCGGAAGCTGGCCGATTTTCTTAACCATATACATTTCCAAAATCAATATTAGAATTTCACTTAACACTGTTGCAAATGCTGCACCATGAACAGAATATTTAGGAATCAATATGAAATTTAAACAAACATTGAACACTGCAGCTATTGAATAGATTTTTGTAACTGAGTATTCCTTGTGCGAAGCATTTAGTATTAATGAACATGCACCATTTATAAAAAGGAAACATACGGTCCAGATTAATATCTGTAAAACTCCACCTGCTTCCATAAACTCTGATCCGTAAATTGCAATCAAGTCATAGCCGTAAAATGTGGTAAATACAGCTATTGGAAGAGTTACAAGTGTCAAATATTTCATTGACTTTATAAAACTCATGTTTAATAAATCTTTTTCCCCTACAAAGAGTTTACTCATAACAGGGAAAACTGCTGCTGTATATATTGAATAGAAAAGATTTAAAACATTGATTAACTTGTATGCTGAGTTATACAAACCGGTAGCATAGGTTGATGAAAACTGAGTAATCATAACTACATCAATTGAATAGTAAATAATGTAGAATATACCGGTTAGTGCAAATGGAATACCTGCTTTTATCAATTTTTTGTAGAATTGGAAGTCAAATGTAAGCTTTGGCTTCATAATATGCTTTCTCATTGCATAGTATGCATAAAACATTCCAGCTAAATTAGCAAAGATATATGCAAAGGTAATTCCAAGTAATCCCCAGTCGGTAAGTACAACAAGTACAATAAATACAAAGGTCAATACATTAAAGACTATGTTTGTAATAGCCTGATATTTCATTTTCTCGTGAGCTTGGAAGGATGCAAAGAAGATATCGTCAATTGTTTTGATAAAGTACTCTAGAGCAAACAAAAGACAAATTCCAATTACATAACGCTTCCATCCGAGAAGTACAGTTGTAATAAAAATTAATGTAAAGTAGATAATAGCTAAAAATATTTTTAAAGACAGCGTATTGTTTACATATTTATCCTCATTTTCAAAATCAGTCGAGATGGATCTGACAATATAGGTACTGATACCAAATGTTGCAAATACACCGAATAATGTTGAAAGTGAAACTGCAGTACCAAAGATACCATAATCTGACGGCCCTAGATATCTTGCAGTTAAAATAGTCCAAACAAAAGCCAATACACTGGTTAATAGCTGAGAAACCATTAACCAACTCATATTAGCAAATACTGTCTTTACCTTATTAGCCATTTATATTACCCTTAATTTTTTCTTGCAGTTATACAAATCCAGTCGTTTTCTTCGTTAAAATGAGCTTTGAAGTCTTTAAATCCGGATTTTTTCAATGATTCTTCCAAAACGTCTTCAGAATATATTTTCATATCTAAAAGTTCTACCAAATCATCGTATTTTTCCATTTTGCCTTCATGATATACTGCTTCATTACAGAAAAATACTAATCCGTCTTTTTTAAGAACTCTGTTTACTTCTTTAAGATCGTTTATAAAGTCAGGCCAGAAGTAAATGGTTTCAATATCAAATGTATCATCTTCAAATGGCATTTGTGAAACAGAACCCTGAATAACTTCAACAAGTCCTTCGTCAATAAATTCCTGATTTAATTTGGTGGATTTTTCAACACTTACTTCAGAATAATCAAGTCCTACGACTTTACCTTCAGCTGAAATTTGTTTTACAAATCTTTCAATGTTTTTTCCACCACCACAGCCGATATCAAGGATTTTGTCATTTTCTTTTATTTCAAAATGACTTACTCCCCACTGTGCCATGGATTCGTGGGATTTGTTCATTCTGTCAAGGATTTGGTGGCCTAATTCACCAACAGGTTTTCTTGCGTTTTTAATAAGTTCATTATCTTCCATATTATGTCCAGTGTTAACTTTATTATCTATCATAATCTCACTTCATTCCTTTACGTGTTTTAATAGCTTGGCCTGTTTTTAATTCTTTGATTTCACAAGCACCAAGTAATGCTTTTCCGTATGCAAGTAACTTATCTTCTTCGTTTACAATCAATACTTCATCGTTTGATCTTATATCATCATCACAGTCAACGACGAATTTACAAAATACACTTTTTCCGTCAAGTGCAAATGGTTCTGAGTCTTTGTTTACTACAACTCTGTTTTTTAAACCAGGCATTGCAGCGTGAAGTCTTCTTGCACCTTCTTTTGATAATACCAAAAAGGAATCAGATGCTCTCATATTGACAATTAAGGTTTTACCATCATAGATGTGTCTGATTTTTCCGGTTTTTTTACTTTTTTCGATTTTGATATTACCGGTAAATAATGCTTCACCAGCACCGATACCAAACTGATAATCAGCAATTGCTTTTATCTTTTTAACATCATCTTTTGTGTATCTGATTTCTGCTTCTACGAGATTGTCATCTTCTTCGATTTCAAGGTCTTTTAATACTCTTGAGTGGATTAAGACCTGTTCGTAGTATCCTGAGAAATCATCAACAAATTCCTGTAAAAATTCAATTGCATCTACATCACGTATCTTTGGAGCTGCACTTTGACTTAATGGATAAACCTCGTCAACTTCAAGTGGTATTAAACCGAATGGAATGTCTAAAACCATGAAATCTGCATCGTCCAAATCAATTTCATGCTGGTCACCATAGCTGTAGAAATCTCCAAGTTTTCCTGAGATAAATTTGGAGTATGGTTTTCTTGATGGTGGAAGAATGACCAAATCTCTTTTTTTAGGCATTGCAATTAATTTTTGAACGTGCCTTAATACTTCAGGTCTTCCCAAGGATTCTGGTCCGGTGTAGAAAAATGCTGATTTTTTACTTCTTGGATCGTATTTTTCCAAGTCTTCAGCATACATTCCGAGCTGTCTTACTGCATCTAAAAGTGCAGGGTGAGCACGGCAGCGTTCTTCTACAAGTTCCATTAAACTTCCTTCGTAAATTGCCTGTCTGATACGTCTTAATTCTGCAAATGATACATGCAAGTTATGTTGAGCAATTAAATCTCTTCTTTGTTTTTTAGGCATTGCTCTTAAGTCGTCAGGAGTGTATTTGGTACATACTTCACATGAACATGGCATTTCATGTAAGTTTTCAAGTTTGTAGGTTCCTCTTGTTGTTAAGAATCTGTCATCTTCTGCATAAAGAATGTAAGCTGCTGAGTCGAATAAATCACAGCCCATTGCAACACATAAAGCAAAAATCATTGGATGGCCTGCACCCATTAAGTGGCGTGGTACGCTGTCGGATAATTCCTTCATTGAGTTCATTACAACATCAACAAGGTCTTTGTAGTGGTATGATTCCATTAAAGGAACAACTGCACCGATAGGATATAAATCAGCGTCAAGTTTTGAAAGTTCACGTGCACATTCCTGTCTTAAGTCTGTAAAAGTGGATCCTTGAACTACTGAATTTAAAAGCATTTCAATGTTGTTTTCTTTTTTAAATTCAACTGCTTCTTTTGCACGTTCAAGTGTAATTTCCAAATCACTTTCAGCCTTTTCTCTGTCTACAAACGGAGCGGTTGGAATATCAAGGCTTGTTCCTATATCGGTTTTGATTAATTCCTGGAATTCCAATACTTCCTTGTTTGTTATTTCAACATCTCCATAAACAGATAACTGGAATGAACCGGAATCAGTCATGATTGGACCATCGAAGTTAATGAGTTTATGTAATCCTTCATCGATTGCTTTTTGTTTTAGTTCTTCATCCTTGTAAATCAAATAAGCATTGGTAATAACGATATCTGCACCATATTTAGCAACATCTATTGCCTGTTTACGTGGGTGAATAACCGGCATTAATGCAGGAGTCTTTACATTACCGTGTTTAGTTTTTAAACCCCCAACCCGAGCCATATTATCTTTTGC
>SAMEA3663215__coassemble_425_pt1 | contig 9908 bp, 7 predicted proteins | sample SAMEA3663215__metabat2_high_PE_014 | metagenome-assembled genome bin SAMEA3663215 (sample SAMEA3663215) | pig gut metagenome | biome: pig gut; feature: pig-associated habitat; material: faeces | place: China | collected 2013 | reverse complement strand
AGACGGATCAACATCAAAAGCAACATAGGCATAATCCATTCCAAGAGCCTTAAATGCAGCATTATGCATCGGCGGTGAAAAGCTATGTTCCACAGGATGACCAATCAAACCTACAATATTTGTACTACCTTTAATTTTCATATAATAATTAATTGATTAACAAAGATTATATAAATTTGTATAGACATAGTTAAATTATAATATATTATTTATAGGAGAGTAAGAATGGAATTTAATAGACCAAGAGGTACAAGAGATTTCTTATTTGAAGAAATGAGAGAAAGAAACCAAGCAGAAAGTACCTTAAGAAGAGTATTTGAAAGTTACGGTTATCAGGAGATTCAAACCCCTTTATTTGAAGAATTAAAATTATTTACAACAAAATCCGGAGACGAAATTGTAAACCAGTTATACAATTTTAAAGACAAATCTGACAGAGAATTGACTTTAAGACCGGAAATTACCGCACCTGTTGCAAGATTATACTTAAACGAACTTGAAAAAACAGCTACAAAACCAATTAAGTTATTCTATTACGGAAGCTGTTTTAGATACGAAAGACCTCAAAAAGGAAGGTTCAGACAATTCTGGCAATTCGGTTGTGAATTAATCGGTGCTAAAACACCTCAAGGTGAAGCAGAAGTTATTGCACTTTGTACTGATGCAATCAATTCCCTTGGAATTACAACAGCTGATGTTAACATTAACCACTTAGGAATCATCAGAGGATTATTCAAACACTTTGACATTTCTGTTGAAACCCAAAGTGAAATAATGGTTATTATCGACAAAGGAGATAAAGACTTACTTATTGAATCCTTAAGCGGAGATGAACCTGTAATCGATAATGATGAATTAAATCAAATTTTATTAAAATTAATTGATCTTGTTGGAGACAAATCCATCATCAGTGAAGTTGAAGATTTAATTGCACCATATGAAGAACCAAAACAAGCTTTAGAAGAACTTAAAGAATTAATTGAGCTTTTAGAATCCTTCCAAGTTGAAAACTATACCTTGAACTTAGGAGTTGCAAGAGGACTTGATTACTACACAGGTGTTGTATTTGAAATATATGTTCCAGAACTTGGAGCTCAAAAACAAATCTGTGGTGGAGGATCATACAGCCTTGTAAAACTCTTCGGAGGTCAGGAAGTAGAATCCACCGGTTTTGCACTTGGTTTTGACAGATTAATGAATGCTATTGAAGAGCTTACCGATAAAGAAGAGTTACCTTCACACTTAGATGTTTATGTAGCACCAATCTCCAAAGACGTCAGACCAAAAGCATTTGAAATTACCCAAATGTTAAGGAAAAATGGTTTTAAAACAGACGTTGACTTAAACGGCAAAAAATTCAAGAAATTAATGAACTATGCTGACAAGATTAAAGTTGAAAAACTCGTAATCATTGGAGCTAATGACCTTGCAGAAGGTAAAGTCACTGTTAAAAATATGATTAGCGGTGAGCAAAACTTAGTTGATATTGATAAGCTTGTAGATTATCTTAAAGAGGAATAAAAATGAAAATCAACTTCAGACATGAAATTAATGGAGTTAAAGTAATTACTGCTATTGCACAGGATGCAAAAACAAATCAGATTTTAATGCTTGCAAACATGAACAAAGAAGCATTAATCAAAACCATTAAAACAAAAAAAGCACATTATTGGAGCACCTCCAGAAACCAGTTATGGCTTAAAGGAGAAAGCTCAGGGCATTTCCAGGAAGTTGAAGAAATCCTTATTGACTGTGATATGGACGCTGTTATTTTAAAAATCAACCAAACTGGTGCAGCTTGTCATGAAGGATATATTTCATGCTTCTACAGGAAAATAAACACAGAAAATGAAGTTGATATTGAAGATTTAAAAGATGAAGATTTAGAAGTCATTTTAGAAAGACTTGTAAACCCGGAAGACGTGTATTAAAATGAATTGTATAATACCAGACACAAGTGCTGTTATTATCGGTGCAATAAGCGAAATAATTGAAACAGAGGATATTGACTATCCGGAAATTATTGTACCTGAAGCAGTTGTTTGTGAACTTGAACACCAGGCCAATGCTAATAGATCAGAAGGAATAAGAGGCCTAAAGGAATTACAAAAATTACAACAACTCCAGTACGAAGGAGAATTGTCTATTAGCTTTAAGGGAAGAAGACCAACAAATTATGACATCAAATACGCTAAAAGCGGTGAAATTGACAGCATAATTAGAGATTTAGCAAGAAGTGAAATGGGAACCTTACTTACAAATGATAAAGTACAGGCTGAAACTGCAAAAGCACAGGGGATTCCCGTTTACTTTTTTAAACAACAATATAAGGAAAAACCACTTTCAATTGAAAAATTCTTTGATGAAGACACAATGTCCATTCATTTAAAAGAAAATATTGTTCCAATGGCTAAAAAAGGAACACCAGGACATGTAAACTTCGAAGTATTAAGTGAAAAACGCTATTCATACAAAGAGCTTAAGAAAATTGTTGATGAAATCCTTGATAAAGCAAAAAGTGATCCTAAAACCTATCTTGAAAGTGAAAAAGAAGGTTCATTTGTTGTTCAGTCAAGAGAATACAGAATTTCAATTGCTTACCCTCCATTTTCTGAAGCTTTGGAAATTACAATCGTAAGACCTGTTGCAAACATCAGCCTTGATGAATATAACTTATCTGAAAAGCTATTAAACAGAATTCAAACAAGCGCTGAAGGAATTTTAATCTCCGGATCTCCTGGTGCAGGTAAATCAACATTTGTACAGGCTATTGCAAATTATTACTCTTCAAAATTAAATAAGATTGTAAAAACAATGGAATCTCCAAGAGATTTACAACTTCCAGATGAAATTACTCAATATGCACCACTAGAAGGAAATATGGAAAACACAGCAGACGTGCTATTGCTTGTAAGACCAGATTATACAATTTACGATGAGCTTAGAAAAAACAGTGACTTTAATATCTTTGCTGATATGAGATTAGCAGGTGTTGGAATGATTGGTGTTGTACATGCAACACGTCCAATTGATGCAATTCAGAGAATTTCATCCAGAGTAGAGCTTGGTGTAATCCCATCAATCGTTGATACAAGTATCTACATTGAAAACGGTAAAGTTACAAGTGTTTATGAAACAAAAATGACTGTTAAAGTTCCAACAGGAATGAAAGAAGCAGATCTTGCAAGACCAGTAATTGAAGTAAGAGACTTTGAAACTGGCGAGCTTAAAAACGAAATCTACACCTATGGTGAGCAAACCATCGTAATGGACATGGATTTAGTAAACGGTACTGCTGAAGGAGAAAGAAGAAAAACTTCTGTTGAAAAGATTGCAGAAAAAGAAATCTTAAGAAAAGTAAGAAAATTACTTCCAAAGAAAGCTAAAGTTGATGTGGAAGTTACTTCTCCTGAAAGAGCAAACATTTACATTCCTGAAGAATTTATTCCAAAAATTATCGGTAAAAACGGTAAGAGAATCGCTGAGATTGAAGAAAGCATTGGAATAAGTCTTGGTGTTGAAGTAATTGAAACAAAACCAGTTAGCAAAGCACCAATTGAAGTGGACATTATCCATACCAATAAACAGTTGATTTTGGACTTGGGCCGTGAAAAAGGAAGAAAAAACTTTGATGTTTACATAGCTGGAGAATACTTACTTACCGCTACAACTTCCAAAAAAGGAGAAATAAAAATTAAAAAAGGAATAGAATTATCTGATTTCATTATTGAAGCTATTGAAATGGGATTAGAAATTAGCGCTATTCAAAAAATGTGATATTATGAAAATCGGAGCATCAACCCTTGCAGGAATTGAAAATGATTTAGAAGAAACTTTAGAATTTATTGAAAACTTAGGATTGGATTATGCAGAACTTGTACATCAGTTTCCATGTGAAAACATAGATGCTGAAGTATTGGAAAACTACAATTTAAAATATTCCATCCACGCACCATTTATTGATGTTAATATCGCAAGTGTGCAGGATAAAAGTAGAATAAATTCAGTAGACCAAATTAAATCATCAATAGATTTAGCAAATAAAATTGATGCTGAGTGTGTTGTAGTCCATCCTGGACTAACTTCCTTTTTACCAAACAAATACTTTAAAAATGAAGTAACCAATTTTGCAAATGAATCTATGATAGAACTTGGAAGATATGCCGAGGACTTAGGAGTGCTTGCAACTTTTGAAAACATGCCTTCATTTAATACAATGATTTATGACAATATGGAAGAATTAAATGAATTTTTAGTTTCAAATGATTTGTTTATGACACTTGATATCGGTCATGCTATGCATTCTGGATATGGCGCAGATGAAATGTATTTTGATTGCATTAAACACGTACATATCCACGATAATTTTGGTGATGATGATGCGCACCTTACTTTAGGTGAAGGCACTATTGATTTAAACACTATAGTCAATACTTTAGAGAAGAATAATTATGATGGCATCTACATCATTGAAGTAAATAACTATGATTCTATCAAAAAAAGTTATGAATATATGAAAAAGAACTTCTAGAGAAGTCTTTTTTCCTTAATTTCTTTTTCAAAATAAAGATATTTAGAATCAATTACCTTTCTAATATCTTCAGCTATTTTTTTACCAATACCTTCTACTTCCTGAAGCTCACTTTCACTTGCATTAATAATTTTTCCAACACTTCCAAAGTGAGATAATAAGTTTTTAGCATTAACCGGACCAATATTAGGCAGAGATTCTACAATAAACAACTGCTGCTCCAACATACTCACTGGTTTTTTATCTGTTCTAATTTGAATTGGAGCTCTTTCATCGTTTTGTTCACGAACAGCTATTCTTTTAATCATAGCTGCAGTATCCTGAGCATTTCTTGTTGGAATAATACTAATACCAAAATCAATTGCAATAGAAGCCAATGATCCACGAATAGCATTTGGATTAACCATACCACCATACAAGTCATCCCCTTCAAGAATAAGTAGTGGACGTTTAAATTCCTCAGATAACTCACGAGCCTGCTTGAATAACCTTTTATCAATTATTGAATCAACAAAATCTTTTGTTGTTTTTCTCTCAATAGCTACTTCATCACTAACCTGATAGTCTGCAACAGCCATAGAATGAACTTTAACATCCATTTCCATTTCAGTTAAGTGTCTGATAACTTTGGAATTACCCTCACGAGAGTCAGCATAAACAATAGGGAAGTTATTTTCTTTTTTAGGTCTTTCAATTACCTTGACATGTTTTTCATTTTCCATTCTCTCAACTGCAGAGGCATTTAACTCTTTTAAAACGTCAGCATCAATTAACTGATTTTTCATACGACTTTCTTTATTGATACTTGACCAGTAGTATCCTTCATCTCTTGTTCCTTTAGTAATCAATACTTTAACATGCCCTGTTCTTTTACGACCGGTTCTTCCACGTCTCTGAATCATACGAACCTCAGAAGGAACTGGTTCATATAATACAACCAAATCAACAGCAGGAATATCAATACCTTCCTCAGCTACACTTGTAGAGATTAAAACATCATATTCTCCTTTTTTGAATGATTTGATAATAGCTTTTTGTTCTTTTTGAGTTAAACCTTTCTCACCGTCTTTAGCAGCCTGTCCGAAAAATTTAACTGATTTGATTCCTTCTTTTTCAAGTTTTTGATGAATCATCTCAAGAGTATCACGATATTGTGTAAATACCATGATTTTAGAAGAGTTTTTATCTTCCTTATCTTCAAAACGATTAGTAGTTAATTTAACCTGACCATCACGCTGACCTAACTCTTTTTTAATGATATTAGTAATTTCACGTAATTTTGGATGTTCCAAACCATTTTTCTCAGCAATTCTTGCTAATTTAACTGCTCTTCCAAAATTATCATCCCACATTAATGATTTGGCAGCTTTGGTTTGCTTTTTTCTCAATCTTGCAACATACTTATTGAATGTTACAACACCCTGGGTTTCAATTAATTCCTGAGCATGCTGAACATTAATAACAGCACTTAAAATTGAAATAGCCTGGAATAATTCCTTGTCAGGGTTTGTAGATCTTGCAATTTCACCCTGAATTCTTCCTCTTGCTTTTAGAATATCCAGTTTACCAACAGAAACTGTTTTAATAACACCCATATTCTTTAAAGCTTTAAGTCTCATTTTCAAAGCTTTATCTACAAATGATTTGATTTTTTCAAGCTCACGGCTCATTTCGATTTTAACCCAGTCAATTTCCACAGGATTAAAATACGGCCTTACATCAGCATCATCTTCGCTTTTAACAACAATATTTTGTATGTATAAATTCTCACAGACTTCCTTAATCTTGAATTTATCAGACCCTGGAGAAGCTGTAAGTGCTAAAATAAGATTGAATTTGGATTCCTGAACATAACGGGAAGCTAAATATACATAAGAATAAGATCCAACACCATGGTGACATTCATCAAATACCACTAATGAGACACTGCTTAAATCATAACGTCCATTAAGCAAGTCTGATTCAACAGTTTGAGGTGTTGCACAAATTATTCTTGACTCTTCCCATCTTTTTACTCTTTCTTCAGGTTTAATAGCTCCAGTTATTGAGGTACATGGCAAATTAATAAATTCCTTAAAACTGGATTCATGTTGTATAGCTAATGGTTTTGAAGGTGCTAAAACCAATATTTTTGAATTTTTAACCTTTTGCAATCTGTCAGCAGCCACTAAAATAGCTACAATTGTTTTACCTAATGCAGTTGGTGCAACAACCATAGTATTTCCTTTTTTTAAAACATCAGCTGCAAGAACCTGTTGATATAACCTTGATTCGATTGCATTTTCCTTTAATAAAGGATGAGAAATATAACTAGCCATAATAACCATTACCTAAACCCTAATCATTACCATATTACTTTTTAATATTTATAAAATGTTTAGAAAGAGCATTTGAAAAGTAATTCATAAAAAAAAATAAAATTATAATTCAAAAATAACATTTTTGAATTTAGTTGCAGCTTCACCAATTGCGACTACTACATCACAATCAAGGTTTAAAGCTTTTTTAATACCGTCTTTAACTTCTTCTTCAGAAGCCCCTAAAGTTCCAGTTTTTTCAAAATCGCTAATATGGTTTAAGAATATTCTGTCATTTAATTCAGAGTTTTCTTTAAGCTGTTCAAATGCAGCAATTTGTGATGAAACAGATGCTGGCACGATGAATTTTGAATATTTTAAAACACTGTTGAAAATGCCTGTATCTCCAACTTTTCCAGATTCTGATGAAACAGTAATTACAGTTGTAAAATCACCATATAACTTTTTAAATTCTTTTAAAACTGTTTCAACTCCTGCGGGATTGTGAGCATAGTCAACAAATATTGTTTTACCATCAACAGTTGCAACTTCTTCCATTCTTCCGCTTACACCTGAAAAACTTGCAATTGAAGGTAAAATTTTATCATATGGTAAATTAAGGAATTTATGAGCTGCAATAATGACTCCAGTAATATTATATACATTGTGAAGTCCATCAACGTTCATTTTGACTGTTAATTTTTCACTTGGTGTGTGTAAATCAAAGGTTCTGTTTTTAAGATCAATGTTTGTTGCAATATAGTCGACCTGTGGAGTTGTTAGGCCACATTTACAAAAGTAGTATCCACAGCCTGAAATTATTTCTTTAACAGCTATTTCATTGCCACATACACATTCTTTCATTCCAACAGACTCGGGAAGTTCGTCAACACCAAATGTGATTACTTCACCTTTAAAGTCCATATCTCTTATAAGACCCATAATTGTAGGATCTTGTCCGTTTACAATTAACTGGCCAAAATCTAACTCAGAGATAAATTCTCCTTTAACATTAGCATAATCCTTGAAACTTCCAAGGTCATTTAAGTGATCTGGAGTAATATTTGTAATTAAACCGCCAGACATTCCAGTATCTCTAACTATTCTTCCAATAGTTCCTGGAATACCAAATGTTCCAACTTCAAGTATTCCAACATCCCCATCTAATCTTGATTGAAGAATTGGAATAAACTCTGCATTACCCTGCATTCCTTCCAAATCATGTTCACATGGTTTAATTCCATTATCATAAGCTATTTTTTTAAGTAAAGTTGTGGTTGTTGTTTTACCGTTAGTACCAGTAATTCCAAAAACCGGTTTTTCGGACTTGAGTTTTTCAATAACGTCATATAATTCAAAAATAGGTTTATCGAATTTTTTAAATATTGCAGCATCTTTAGGTAGGCTTGCCGGAGGAATTATATAATCTGCTTTTTCAAAAAATTCCTCAGGAGCTTCTCCATAGAATACTTCAATATCATAACCTTCTAGTGCTTTAGCAAACCGGCAATCCTCTTTAGAGGACAAGTCATTTCCAATTACATTATATCCTCTTTGTTTGAGAATTCTTGCTATTAAATTTCCGTTTGCTCCACAAACACCAATAATTCCGAAGGTTTTATTTTTATTCATACTTTTTACTTCCTATTTCAAGTCCTTTAGTAATTTTATCAACAGTAGTAAGTCTGTCATATGCTATAAGTGGTCCCATGTGTAAGATAATATCTCCAGGTTTTGAATATTTGAATGTTAATTCTGCTGCTTTTTCAATTGTCTCAACAGCTACTTTTTCTATGTCTGGATTTGTTATAGCATCCAAGATTTCATGTGCTGCTTCCATTTCAACACACTGTGTAACTTCATTAAATCCACTAGCTATAACGACTTTAAGGTCATATTCACTTACTAACTGACCGACTTCAGCTTTATCTCTTACAGATAATGTATCAAAATGGTCCAAGAATAATACAACGCTTTCATCTTTAAAGTAATCAAGAGTTATCTTCATTCCATCATAAAGGAATGCTGAGTCTAAAATTACTTTTCTTCCGTTGTAATCACCAACATCTTCCATGTGTGCTGGTAATCCTTTAAATTCAGTTAATGCACCAATAACATCAGATTTATCAACACCATAAGTCAATGCAATAGCAGATGCACCAACAGAGTTTTCAAAGAAGTAACTCATCATATTAAACGGTGTTGTAAATTCTCCGTCTTTAGATTTAATAGTTAATGACTTGTCTCCTACTGTACCCTTGAAATCAACATCTTCATCAAGTGCGTAGAATATAGCATCGTCACGAACGCTTTCAATTATATCGCGGCAGGAGTTGTTAGAAATAAAGGTTTCACTCATTGCCTGGAGCACTAATTTACGTTGCTGGTATTTTTCAAGAGAACCTCCAAATTCAGACAAGTGGTCTTCAGCTACATTAGTTAAAAGACCTATTTTAATATCTAATTTATTTAAAAGTCCAATAGTACCATGAGGAAGTTCGAAAATTGCTATATCACATTCATTAACCTTGCCTTTTACAATACCGTCTATAATAGCTTCTGAGACTAAATTATTTACAAGAGATGAACAGGACCAGACTTTATATCCTGCCTGTTTAAATAGACTGGTTGTAATAAAAGTAGTAGTGGTTTTTCCCATAGTACCGGTAATTCCAATAATATCAACCGGAATTAAATCATTTACCATTTTGGAAAATTCTTCATTAGTTAAAATTTTTAAGTCAGACTCTGCGATTTGTTGAGCAATGGGGGCACTTTCAGGCAAAGTAGGCGGCATATAAACAGCATCAAATCCATCAACGGACGGATTTTTATTAGCCATGTCCAAAGTAACTCCTTCTTTTTCCATTTCAATTAAACTTCTTTGAAATTCTATTTTAAACTCAGAAATATCTTTCAAATCAGTTACTACAACATCATGGCCCAAATGATTTAACAATCTTGCAACAGGCCTACTTGCATTACCTGCACCAACAACTAAATAATTCATAAAAAAGTCTTCCTCAATAATTTATTAGTATAATATTTGCATCTTATTAATTATAAGATTTTTTAAAAAA
>SAMEA3663215__coassemble_415_pt1 | contig 10109 bp, 14 predicted proteins | sample SAMEA3663215__metabat2_high_PE_014 | metagenome-assembled genome bin SAMEA3663215 (sample SAMEA3663215) | pig gut metagenome | biome: pig gut; feature: pig-associated habitat; material: faeces | place: China | collected 2013 | reverse complement strand
TTATTCATATATAAGGAATAGTAAATTTATTTTTATTAGTTATTTATAAAGACTAGTAAATATAGTTTTACTAGTTATTTATAAAGACTAGTAAATTTATTTTTATTAGTTAAAAATATATTACAAAATTATTCTATCGATATCGAGGTTTAATTTGGTAATATCAAGAAAAAGTAGTGTTTTATAATATTTAAAAGTTTAGATGGTTTTTAATTCAATTTTTAAAGCTCAACATAACTTTTTACAATGCCTTCAACATTTACATCGTCGTCTAATGGTGCAAAATAGTATTCGTCATTTTCAGTGTAGATAATTCCTTTTGGTGTAATTGATGCAGAACCTATCTGATCGTTAATTTCAAGAATTTCTGTTTTAAATACGAATGTAAATCCGCAAACTTCACGAAATTCATATTCGCTAATTTCGTTTATTTTAAACTCTGAAATTAATTTTTTCATTTTATCGCACCCTTAATCAATGTTCTTACTTTTTTTTTAAGGACTAGTCTTATGACTGGAGGAATTAATTTTAGGATATTTATCTCAAGTTCATTGTCCCCATTTCCATCAAGAATGCTTCCATTAAATGATGGTTGTGCACTTAATTTTGCATTTTTATGTGATGAATTTACAATAATCATTAATGACCAAATGTATCCAATATATTTTGCAGTCTCTACGTAGGAGTCCATACCAAAAATTAGATGGTTTTCAAGTTTCTCAACTCTGATACATTTCATAGCTGATTTTAAAAATTCTACAAAATGACTAAAACAAGGTTTAGCTAATTTAAATAGCTCTTTTTTATCATCTTTTTTATCTTCTCCGGATTCTTCCTCTTCTTTTTCTTCTTCATCTTTTTTATCTTCTGTTTTATTCGGTTGTGAGGATAGGAAATCTTTTGAGAAGACTTTGATTTTTCTTAAAATAGATATTTGTAAACATCCTTCAAGCTCAGGGCCTTTTTTATCATAAATAAGTGATATTTTAACACCAAAATAAAGTAAAATAATAATAAAAAGGATGATTATTGAGATAATCATCAGGAGGATGTTTAACATGTTCTATTCCTATTCTGCTTTGACTTCAGTGGTTTCAAATTCAGGTTCAATGTATTCTGATTCGTCAATTTCGTCGTCATCTTTTTTTATGTGATTTTTGACTAAGTCGCTGATTAATAAACTTAAATCGGAAATTGCTTTGTTGGTTTGATTTCCTTTGCTTAAGTTAAGTACACGAACACCTTCGGAGTCGCTTCCTTTTTTAGGAACTACTACCATGGAAATAGGTTCTACTCCAGCACCAGCACCTGCTGCGCCGCCTTTGTCTTCTCCTAAGATGTTTTCTCCAACACCAAATCCAACACCCATTCTCATTACAGGAATTAAGAGTTTGTCTTCGGTTTCGATAGCTTTTCCAATAACGTTGTCTACACTGATAAGTTTACGTAATTCTTCGACAGTTACTTTGATATTTTCAGACATATTTTTCACATCCTTTATTATAGTTTCATTTGTTGTTTTTATTTAAAATATTTTTACTAATTTCAAGACATGTGTTTCAAGTGTAAATTTTCACTTATAACTTATTCTCCAAGAGGTGTATTTCAAGTGTAAAGTTAATGTAAAAAATATTTTACTATGATTTAAGTTCAAAAAAAAATAGGAAAACAGAATCATAAGTATGATTCTGCGATGGATGCTACACCAGCACCAGCATCTTCAATTACACCTAAACCTTTTAAGGTCATACCAATAGCAGCAAATGCTTGGGTTAATTCTTTGTAGGAAATGTTTCCCATGTGTCCAATTCTGAAGATGTTTCCTTTTAAGTGGTCTTGTCCACCAGCTAATTCTACACCATATTTGTCACGGGTAGTTCCTCTGAATTGATCATCAGTAATTCCTTCAGGCATTTTTACTGCGGTTACGGTTGCAGATGAAACAGCTTCATCAGCGAATAATTCTAAACCTAATGCTTTAACAGCTGCTACACTAGCTTCAGCAGCTTTGTGGTGACGTGCAACTCTTTCTTTGAGTCCTTCTTCTTTAATCATGTTTAAAGCTTCATTCATAGCATAAGTTAATGATACTGCAGGAGTGTACGGAGTTTGTGGTGGTACTTTGTCACCACTTTTTCTTGCAGCTTTCATATCTAAATAGAATGTAGGGGAGTCGATTTTGTCTGCAGCTGCCCATGCGTCATCACTTAATGTAATAGCTGCCATTCCTGGTGGTGCAGCGATACATTTTTGGGAACCGGTCACACAAACATCAATTCCGAATTTTTCAACATCTACGTAGTCTCCTCCAAGGGAAGATACGGTATCTACGATGTATAATGCATCGTAATTTTTCATTACTTTACCAATTTCCTCAATAGGTGCAGCTACTCCAGTAGAAGTTTCGTTGTGGATAACAGATACTGCTTTAATATCTTCATCTGCTTCTAAAGCTTCTTTGATTGCTTCAGGAGTTACAGCGGTACCCCATTCTACTGCTAATTCTTGGGTATCAATTCCATGAGTATTTGCGATTTTCATGAAACGTTCACCGAACTTTCCACCCACGACGTTGAGCATTTTTTCTCCAGGAGCAACGGTATTACTAATACCTGCTTCCATAGCTGCAGTTCCAGATCCTGTTAATAAGTAAGCATCATTAGAGGTTTGGAAAACATCGGCCATTAATTGGTTGGTTTCTGCTAAAATTTCTCCATATTTAGCTCCTCTATGGTTAACAACAGCTTTAGACATTGCAGCAAGCACTCTAGGATGTACTGTTGTTGGACCTGGAAGCATTAATAAAGTTTCATTCATTAAGTTTTCCTCCATCATAAAATATAATTTTTATATAGCTTATTGAAAGCTAATTAAATTTTTAATTTTCATTGTTTTTAAATATTTGGTAGTACATAGAGTATTATAATGAATTTTTTTAACCAAAATGAAATTGAATACAAACTAATAATTAAATATGTAGTTGGACTATTTATTATGAACATTGGTATAGCTTTTTCAATTAAATCTAATTTAGGTTCAACACCTGTTGTTAGTGTACCTTATGCGATAAGTCTTATAACAGGTATTGACATTGGAATTTGTAATACTTTATTTCAATGCTTTTTGGTTTTAATTGAATTTATGCTTTTAAGAAGTGCTTTTCATCCAAAACATTTCCTTCAGGTGTTTGTCGGAATACTTTTTGGAGCATTTACATCTATTTCAATGATTATATTAAGTATCATACCTCAAGCTAGTGTTTTGTGGGTTCAGATACTCTTTTTGATTTTAGGAATCCTCTTTTTGGCATTCGGATTATTTTTATATGTTCCAACAAATGTGGTTCCTGTTGCAGTTGACGGTTTAACACAGGCAGTGTCAATTACCACCAATCAGTCATTTACAAAAATAAAGGTAATTATGGATATTTCCTGGATTGTTCTTTCATGGATTTTATCATTTGTTTTCCTTGGACACTTTGATGGAAGTGCAGGTATTGGAACAATAATTGCTGCTATGTCAATTGGAACAACCGTAAAACTAATGAATATGATTTATGCAAGATTTAGTGGTCAGGAAGCAGATTTGAAGAAAATGTAGTGATAATATGATAAAAAGAATATTGGCCTTTGTTTGTGGGTTGTTTTTAATGGCAATGGGAGTTGCTTTTTCAATTGTATCTCTTCTTGGAACAACTCCTATTAGTTCCATTTCATATTCCCTTGCCTTAATTACAAACATTGACATCGGAATTACTACATTTCTTTTTAACGCATCACTGATTGTAATTCAGTTTATTATTTTAAAATCAAAATTTCACAAAAAAAGACTGCTTCAGTTTATAAACTGTGTATTATTCGGGTATTTTACAGATGTAGCTCTTCACATTGTCTCATTTATACCATTTGACGCGTCATTTTGGATGTGCGCTTTATTTTTAGTTATCAGTATCTTTTTAACTGCATTTGGAATATTTGTCTACATGCCTGCAAATATTGCACCGCTTCCTGGAGAAGGATGTGTTGAGGCAATTGCAATTACCACTGGATGGAGATTTTCATCAATTAAAATAGCATTTGATGCTACAATGGTAATTATATCATTAATATTGTGCGGATTGTTTTATACAAATATTCTTGGAGCAGTTAACATTGGAACATTCATATCAGCATTTTTCGTCGGATTTACTTTAAGACAAATAAATAATTTATACGAATACCTGACTGGAAACAAGGTTAATGTTGTAAATAATCAATAAATTATATTAAAATTAAAAGCTAATAAATTATGTTAGTGAGGTTTAAATATGGAATTTGGGCTTTGGGAAAAATATTATGAAGAAATACTCGATGATTTTGGATTTTCAAGAAGTGGGGACGAAGAATCAGCAAAACTTCTCGATGAAATTTTATCAACACATGGATGTCTTACATTAGATGAGTTATCACAAATTGTAGGTTTTTCAGATAAATTCATCGTATTTGGAGCAGGACCATCTCTAAAAGAACATATTTTAATTCTAAAAGAAAACTATGACTTAAAAGATTACGTTTTAGTCTCAGCAGACGGAGCAACAACTGCTATGATTGAAGAAAAATTAGTTCCAGATATAGTTTGCACTGATTTAGATGGAAACCTTGATGATATTCTTCTTGCAAACATCAGAGGAGCAAATATTGCAATCCATGCTCACGGAGACAATATGGACAAAATAGCTACTCTTCCTTCATATTTCGACAGTGTAATTGGAACAACACAGTCTCAGCCTGTTGGAAACTTATACAACTTCGGAGGATTTACCGATGGTGACAGAGCACTATTTTTATGTGTAGCTCTTGGAGCATCCCAAATTACTCTTGCAGGAATGGACTTTGGAGATATGGTTACCAAATACTCAAGACCTAATCTTGAAGAAGATGTCGAAGAGGCTGATGAGTTTAAACGTAAAAAATTAATGTATGCTGAGAAATTCACAAACTGGATAGCTGAAAACGAATCTGTTGATGTAGTCAACTTGTTAGAATAATAATAAATAATACTTAAAATAAAATTAGATAATATGGGAATTGAAGATATTTTAATGTATGATGAAAGTTTATTTCAAAATATAAACGCTTTTGATCCGGATTATATGCCTCAAAACTATAATTTCAGAGATACACAAATGGAGGCAATGGCAATATCAATAAGACCTGCAATGATTGGAGGTCAGCCATCAAATGCTATTGTTCTTGGATCACCTGCAACAGGAAAAACAACAGCAATAAGAAAAGTATTTGAACTTGTTGAAAAAAACACAGAAAAAGTAGTTTGTGTTTATATTAACTGTCAGCTCCACACAACCCGTTTTGGAATATTTTCACAAATCTATAAGAAAATGTTTGGACATGTTCCACCTGAAACCGGAGTTCCATTTTCAAGAATATATGATCAAATCATGCAAAATCTTCAAAAAAACAATAAATCTCTTGTTATAGCATTAGATGATGTTAATTATTTATTCCAGTCAAAAACAGCAAACAAAGTATTCTATGATATGCTCAGAGCTTATGAAGAATATCCTGGAGTTAAAACAGCTATTTTTGCAATATTGTCTGATTTGGAATTTAAATATGCATTTGATAAAAATGTAAATTCTGTATTTATTCCACAAGAAATTCACTTCCCACTTTATTCATACTCAGAAATTGAAGATATTTTAAGAGACAGAGCAAAAGCAGGTTTCTTCCCAGGAGTACTTCCTGATGATATTTTAGAACAAATCGCAATGTATACTCATGAAAATGGTGATTTGAGAGTTGGAATTAACCTTTTAAAATCCTGCGGTAACTTTGCAGAAGCAAATGCAAGCCGTGAAATAACCCAGGAACATTTTGACCAAGCTATTGAATCATTAGTTTCAATTAATGTTGCTGAAACTTTGCATGCTCTAAACGATTCTGAAAAAGAATTATTAAAAATAATTGTTGAGTGGGATGGTGTTTGCAGGGCTGGTGAATTGGCTGAAATGTATAAGCAAAAAACAAATTCCAGTTATGCATCTTTCAATCGTCTTTTGGACAAATTAGAATTTGTCAGATTGGTTGATACCAAATTTACAGGAAAAGGGGTTAGAGGAAATTCTAGAGAAATTATATTGCGTTTTAACCCCGAGGAATATACTATCTAAATTTTTCCTGTATGAAATTAGTTTCTGTTAACATTAGATTATTGCATGGTAGGCCAGTATAATCTAATGTGCAGCTAGGGTTTGGTATTAAAATTAGGGAAAATCCATTTATAACAAGTATGGATTTTGAGCTGCAACAACAGAAATAACAGATAAAAGTAATGCTGCTATTACTACAAGCACTACCATGCAAGATTGAACGTCAATGTTTTTATAGTTGATTTCTTCTTTCAAACTACTTTTTTTCCTTAAATCTACTTGAATTGTGGTGTCATTATTTTCGAACATGTTATCACTATATTTAAGATTGTTAAATAACTAATATAAAAAAAGAGTAAGAGAGCATTTGAAAAGTAATATTTTTGAGGTAAAATCATGGAAAAATTCGAATATTTTGAAGTAACTGCTGACATTGGCTTTAAAGCATATGGAAAAGATTTAAACGAAGCTTTTGAAAATGCAGGATTAGCTATTTTTAATATAATATCTGATACTAATGATATTGAACCAACAAAAGAAATATCATTTGAAATAGCCTCAGAAGATAATGTATCTATGTTATATGATTATCTTGAAGAACTTCTATTTTATCATGAAATTGAATTTATGTTATTTAGTGAATTTAGTGTTGAAATTGGTGATAACTTCTCTTTAAAAGCTACAATAAAAGGAGAAGAAATTAACTGGGATAAACACACAAGAAACTCAGAAATAAAAGCAATAACCTTCCATAAGATGGAAGTTTCAGATTCAACACCAGCAAAACTCCGGGCTATTGTTGACTTATAATACTATAAATAATATGAAAATATATTATTTATTATGAAAAGGACTAGGATTGTATCAAGAAATTTTGAAATGGTGCTTGGTATTGTAGGATCGGTTATAGGATTATTTTCCGGTTCCATGTTATTATTTTTAGGAGCACTTGGCAATATTCCAACTCCGTTTTTAGGATTTGTAGCTATTGCTGCTTCATTTTTAGGAATTATATCCAGTTTCTATGTTAAAAAGAATAATGAAACTGCAGGTATTGGATTTATAATTGCAACAATGTTTGTAATTGTAGGTTCAGAATACATTAATGTAATAAGTGCAATCTTTTTACTTGTTGCAGGAATTTCTTCATTATTTAGAAAATAATTAATTTACTTTTTTTTAATTTAAGCAAACTTTATTTATAATATTGTAAACAAACATTAAAACATAATAATTTTGTGATTTTTATGAGTATTAAAGATGAAATTAAAAAAGTTAGAGATAATGTTTATGAGATTCCAGGATCTTTTAATAAAAAAATGAGAGCTTCTGGAAGATTTTATATTGCTGATGAATATTTCGATGAACTTGAAGATGGAGCTATTGAACAAATCGTTAATGTAGCTTGTCTTCCTGGAGTTCAAAGATATTCCATTGGGCTTCCTGATATCCACTTTGGTTACGGATTTCCAATTGGTGGTGTAGCAGCATTTTCCTTAAGAAATGGTATTGTATCACCTGGTGGAGTCGGATTTGACATTAACTGTGGAGTTAGATTAATCAAATCCAATTTAAAAGTCGAAGATATCGAGGACAGCTTAGATGAACTTACAGAAAAATTATTCAAAAACATTCCTTCTGGTGTTGGAAGTAAAGGTAAAATAAGACTAGAAGAAGACGAAATCAACGATGTACTTGACTATGGTGCACAATGGGCTGTTGATAATGGATATGGGTGGCCTGAAGATTTGGATGTTTTAGAAGAAAACGGAAGAATGGTTGATGCAAACTCAAGCATTGTATCTGAAAAAGCTAAAAAAAGAGGAATTCCACAATTAGGTTCTCTTGGTTCAGGTAACCACTTCTTAGAAGTCCAAGTTGTTGATGAAATCTACAATGAAGAAGTAGCAAAAGTCTTTGGCCTTGAAAAAGGAATGATTGTAGTTATGATTCACTCAGGTTCCAGAGGATGCGGTCACCAAGTATGTTCTGACTACTTAAGAGTGATGGATAAAGCTTATAAAAAATACAAAGTTAATATTGATGACAGACAATTAGCATGCGCACCACTTGACTCAAAAGAAGCACAAGATTATATCCAAGCTATGGCTGCGGCAGCTAATTATGCATGGGCAAACAGACAAATGATGACTCACTGGGTTCGTGAAACCTTTGAAGAAGTCTTAGGAAAATCCGCAAAAGATATGGAAATGGATATTGTCTACGATGTTGCTCATAACATTGCAAAAATGGAAACTCATAAAGTCTACAACCGTGAAGAAGAAGTATTAGTCCACAGAAAAGGTGCAACCCGTGCATTCGGACCTGGAAGAGAAGAAGTTCCTGAAAAATATAGAGCTGTCGGTCAGCCAGTATTAATCCCTGGAACAATGGGAACTGCATCATACGTTTTATGCGGAACAGATGTAGCGATGGAAGAAACATTCGGTTCAACCGCTCACGGTGCTGGAAGAGTTCTCTCAAGATCCAAAGCTAAAAAAGACTATGATCCTGATGAAATTACTGACGATTTAGCAGCAAAAGGTATCAAAATCAAAGCTACCAGTAAAACTGTAATTGCAGAAGAAGCTCCTGGTGCTTATAAAGATGTTGACAGCGTAGTTAGAGTATCTGACGAAACTGGTATTGCTAAACTCGTAGCTAAAGTTAAACCACTTTCAGTCTGCAAAGGATGATTATATGATTGGAATTATCGGTGGTAGTGGAGTATACGAAATTACCCAAAAAGCAGATTCATGTGTTGAAAAAATAGTTGAAACTGATTATGGGCAAGTAACAGTCTCTATTTTGGAAATATTTTCCAAAACTGTTGCTTTTATTCCTCGCCATGCAGCAGGTCACTCAATCCCACCACACAAAATCAATTACAGAGCAAACATTGATGCTTTAAAAAATGTGGGTGTTACTCAAATAATAGCTACTAACTCTGTTGGATCAATGAATACTGATATGGGTCCTGGAACCTTTGTAATTCCTGATGACTTTTTAGATTTCTCACAAAACAGAGCAAAAACCTTCTATGAAGACAAAGTAGTTCACATTGATGTTACCGAACCATATTGTCCAACATTAAGAGATATTTTGGCAAAATCCGGTGATGTAATTTTAGGTGGAACCTACGTATGTACAGAAGGACCACGTTTTGAAACTCCGGCTGAAATTAAAATGTTTAAAATGCTTGGAGGAGATTTAGTGGGAATGACTGGAGTTCCTGAAGTTAGCCTTGCTCGTGAAAGAGGAATCTGCTATAACTCAATTTGTATAGTATCCAATTATGCTGCAGGTATTTCTGATGACATATTAACCATCGATGAAGTATTTGAAATGGTTAGTCAAAAAGAATCAGAATTACTTGAATTGATTTATAACTTTATTAAAAATGCTGAAGACGCACCTGAGTGTGCATGTCGCCACGCATTAGATGGTGCTGAAGTATAGAGGTTAAATTATGCGATTAGCAGTTGTATCTTCTGATGGTGTAAATGTTGATTTACATCTTGGAAAAGCAAAATCTGTCTGCATATATGATTATGTGGACGATAATGTTGAATTCGTTGAAAAAAGAGATATTGAAATCGATGATAACTCAAAACATCAGGGAAATATAGTTATTAAAGCTTGCAGTGACTGTGATGTTTTGATTTCTGTTCAATATGGATTTAAAACCAAGGTTTTAGCTAACGAAGTTGGTATAAAACTTGTAATGGATGAAGGTACAATTGATGAAGTATTGCAAAGATACATTGATCATTATAACTTCATGCATAACTAATTTTCTCTTTTTTTTATTTTAAAACAATTTTTTTAATTGATTACAATTCTTTTATTTTAAAAACTAAGTATTTTAAGTACTTTAATTAATAAAATAACTTCATAATATTTACTTAACTAGTGATGGGTATGTATATGGAGTTAAAAGATGATGTTGATATTTTAAGAG
>SAMEA3663215__coassemble_402_pt1 | contig 10362 bp, 10 predicted proteins | sample SAMEA3663215__metabat2_high_PE_014 | metagenome-assembled genome bin SAMEA3663215 (sample SAMEA3663215) | pig gut metagenome | biome: pig gut; feature: pig-associated habitat; material: faeces | place: China | collected 2013 | reverse complement strand
TTTTTAAGAAAAAATTAATCTTAAAAAAATATTTAATTTTTGAATTTACTCCATACTAGGGAGCTTAGATTGATCTGAACTAAATGAAGAACCAATTAATTTACCAGTCTCTACATCGTACTGGCGGAAATTACCATCACTATATGTAACTTCACGATAATATCCTCCACCTTGTTGTCCATTGTATTTAATTTCTTCACTTACAATATAAGGTTCAGAAGAATCATCAGAACTATCAGATACATTATTAGCTGAAATATCAACAGTTACATTATCAGTATTATTATCTGCGACATCAACTTGAACATTATTTGAATTATCGTCATTATTCATAGAACTATACATAACAGTACCTCCAACAATTATTATTGCGATAATTACCCCAATTAAGATAATAACAGAGTTTTTCATAATTTTCACCTCAATTAAAGTTCATTAGATATAATTATGTATAAGCATTAAAATACTTTTCTATTAAAAATAGTTAAAAAGAAAGATTAAAAATCATATGGTCCAAAATCAAAAGCATTTGTAATATGATTATATCTATCTTCTTCAGGAGGTAATTGCATATAATCACCATAAATCTGTTTTAGAATACTATGGTAATTAACTGGAATATTCACTTCCATATTTTCAAATTTAATTTTCATACCTTCACTAAAATCATCTACATTATATATTTGAGGATGATGCAATGCACAAATATCACAAACTCTTTTTGTACCCTCATATCTAGTTAATAATTTTAAACAAGCCTTAATAACATGTTTTGGTTTTATTCTAAGAGTTTTTAAAATAAAATGTATAAAATTACAAATATTTTGAATTAAAAATGAATATCCTTCTAATTTAACAGAAGACATTGTCAAAACACGATCTAAGAAACGAGAGACTTTTGTTTGAAAAAAACACTTGAACTTATTATCAGAAACATAATCCAATACAAAAATATCAATATTAATTCCAACATTAAAATTAACTTGATTAACCCACCATTCTTCAAATAATGTATTTTTTAACATTAACTTTGAAAATAATAAGAAATAATCATCATAGACCTCATTAGTCAATAATTCATATTTGTCATTGGCTTTTGATAAAAATAATTTTTTAAACTTTTCAAAATCATCTCTAAACATGATAACATCAATATCATCATCCCATGGTATAAATCCCTCATGTCTAACTGCACCGAGTAATGACCCACCATATAAATAATACTTTAAATTATTTTCATCACAAAACTTAATAAAATCTTTTAAAATCATTAACTCAAGATTTTGTAAATGTTTTAATGAATTATCATCATAATTTGTGAATTTCAAGATACTCAACCCTTAATAATCTTTTTAATTTTATTTGCATTAATTGCATAAATAGAATCTTTTTCTGTTTTTGATGTAGATGATTTATTCCTAAATGCAGATTTAATGACAGTCGGAATAATTTTTGGCATTGTTAAAGATTTTCTAATAATGAATTTTAATCTTAAGAAATTAGATTTACTTGGGTAAAAATCTGCTTTAAATGAATCATCATTAATCATCTCTTCAGCATAATCACAAATTAATTCATATGCTAACTTTTCTCCAAAATAATAATACTTATTAACATCTTCATCAGAAATTGGGAAAGAATTTTCAATTTTAGTTGTATTTGCTTTTTCAAATAATTCATAAGAATCAATAGAGTTAGCATGAGCAAGTAATGGATTATCAAAATCTGGGTCTAATGGAACTGGCCTTAATATATTACACTGTTTCTCCAATAGATAAACATCAATAATTGAAGTGCTTAAAATTGTATTTAAATAATCACATGGCCTAATCCATTCTTGAATTGCATATTTGCTTATGTAATGAAAATTAGGATATTCTTTTTCTAGAGTGTACATATCAACATCTTCACTCATGACATTATACTCAACAGGATGAGGCCTATAAATAAACTCTTTTTCAGGATGATTTTCTAAAAATTCTTTAATCCAACTCATTAAAATTTTTTTAGATTCAATATCCCATTTTTGCATATATTTACCATCTTCAAGATTATTATTTAACCTTATAAGACGTTTATCATCATCATTTTCATTGAATGTGAAACTAGAAATAAATAGAATCCACTCTTTATTAACATCTAAATCAAATTCATTAGCCAAATCTTTTTTAGATTTGTAAAATGAATCAAACTTAGGATTAGAGAAATCTGTCTTGATATCACCAGTAACAGGAAGATTCTTTTCAGGAATGCCTTGTTTAATCATTTCCTCTTTAATATGATGACTCCAACAAATATGACTCATATTTTTCATATTTTCACGAGGATAATGTAAAGAAGAATTTAAAATTCTTTTTGCAATAACCTGTTCATATCTCATATTCAACATTTTATCAATTTTAGGTTTAAAACGAAGTGTAAATCTTTCTAAATCACTATTATCATAACCTGATTGTGCTATAACTAATTTTGGTTTTTCTTTTATTGGAAAAACAATTTCACGATAATTCCAGTAATCTTTAATCTCGACAGAATAACCTCTCCTCTCAAATTCTGCTTTTAAAAGATTTGCATTGTTTAATTCTCTTTCTGGGAGCTCATAAAATATAACAATATCTGCCATTTAATCACCTATAAATTCTAATTTAAAGGGTGTGCCTTTATTTAAATCTTGTTTAGCTTTTTTCCCTAAAATTTCTTTTAGATATTTTGGATGTAATCCAAAGCCCGGTCTAATAGAACGGACATTATCTTCAGTGATAGTTTCATCTTTTTTTATATCTTTAACAACAAATAATGATCTTGAAAATTCTTTATTTGCTTTCATTTTATCAGATAATGAATAACTGACTTTACCCAAAGCTTTTTCAACATGCCTAATTGAATCAACCATCTCTTTAAATTCTTGAGGTTCCATTGAAAATTCGCAATCTGGACCTCCCATAGTTCTATCTAAAATAAAATGTTTTTCAATTATGTTTGCACCAAGTGCAACCGCTGCAACTGAAACTTCACAACCTAAAGTATGGTCAGACAATCCCGCAACAACATCAAATTTTTTAGATAAATCATGGATTGTGTTTAAATTAATTTCTTCATATGGTGCTGGATAAGATGAAGTGCATTTCAATAATGCTATTTGGTTATTACCTACATCTTTACAAGTTTTAATAGCAAGTTCAATATCTTCAAAAGAAGCAATACCTGTTGAAATGATAATTGGTTTACCTTTAGATGCAACATATTCAATTAATGGAATATCAGTTATCTCAAAAGATGCTATTTTATATGCAGGCACATCCATATCCTCTAGGAAATCTACAGAAGTTTTATCAAAAGGTGAAGAAAAAACCAATAACCCTAAATTTTCTGCAATCTTTTTAAGTTTAGGTTGCCAATCCCAAGGCATAAATGCATCCTCATACAAGTCATGAAGAACCTGCCCATCCCAAACAGTACCTTGATTAATTTGGAAGTACTTATTATCACAATCAATTGTTATTGTGTCCGGAGTAAATGTTTGAAATTTAACCGCATCTGCACCTGACTTAGCAATTGATTCAATTGTTTTAACCGCAATGTTAAAGTCATTCATATGATTTGCAGAAAGCTCAGCTATTATAAATGTAGACCCATTAGTTCCAATTTCTTTATTACCTATCCTAAATCCCATAATATCACTCCTTAACAAATTTAAGTGCCGGACAATCCTTAATAATAACTTCCTTTTCTTTTTTAAATCCCATTGATTTAAAAAATGAAATTGATGTTAAATTATCTTTCTTAATATACGCAACAATTTTTTTAAATTCTTCTAAAAATTCAAAACCTTGAGACAATAGATATTTTGATAATCCCAAACCCCTATATTTTTTATTTAAACTAATACTAATCACAGGATATTCTTCATCAAAATCAAAACGAAGCTGACCAATAATATCATCATCAAATTCTAAAACATAAAATTTAGTTGAAACATCATGAATAATATTATCAAACCAGTTTATATGATCTTCTAGTTTAATCTTATCTGAATTAAATGAATTCTTCCTAACGTCATCATCATTAGCTAATTCAAATATTTTTAAGCAATCTTCACTTTTAATCTCACGAAAATTAGAATTTTGTATGTAGTATTCATTTAAAATCCCTTTAACAATCCTTAAAGAGCCTTTACCATCAACTTTGCGTTTGGTCGTCGCATCGGTCAAATTTTTATCAAATCTAACATCTTTATTAGACAGATAATCCATTTTATTCAAAATATTATTCAAAAGATTTTCATTATTCCAACAACCAGCATATTCAATAAAACCAGTTTTTAACCAGTTTTTAATATTATTCTCCTGATTTTCAATTATTCCAATAGATATAGTTGGAACACCAACACATGCTAGTTCATATAAAGTTTGTCCACTTGCAGATATTGCCAAATCAACATCAAACATACAATGTAACATTTCGCTAGAATTTGGAGAATAAATAAACTCTACAGAATCATTTTTAAATTTTTTTATTTCATCAACATTATCAAAACTATCTGAAATTATGATTTTTTTATTTAAATTCGGAAAACTGTTATTTAATAAATTTAATAATTTTGGAGTTAAATTTCTTAAATCATTCCCACCCATAGTTATTAAAACAGTCACAATATCATCATTAATTGCTAAATTAGAAATTTCCCAAAAATCTTTTCTTAATGGAACAAAATTATTTCCTGTGAGATATAAAATGTCATCCCGAATAGGATAATTCATATTAGTTACATCAAGAGTTCCATTAACAATAATTCCACTTGGATATCTAAAACGATTATTATCATCAATCGAAACTAACAATTTTCCTTTGGTCGAAATTTCATTATAAATACTAAAATCTGCTAAATATGAATCAATAATTACAATATCAAAATCATCGATTATGGATAAATCATCAATCCAATTATAAAGTTCATAATCAATATTATTTAAAATTGATTTGATAGAATCATCACCATTGATAATAAACCTAACTGAATGAGAATAATATTCAAATGCTTGATAAATTGAACTACATCTAGCTACATGACCAAAACCTTTATCTTTTCCACCTTCAGTTAAAATTGCGATATTCATATTAATCAAATCTAGAAATTACATTAAATAATTTTTCAGCAACAAATTCAATGTCTTCATCAGATAATGATGGATACATAGGAATACTCAATTCTTTTTTATAAAATTTTTCACAAACAGGACATAATTCATCGCTAAATCCTAACTTTTGATAATATGGCTGTTTATAAACTGGAATATAATGTACTTGAACACCAATTCCCTCTTTTCTCAATCTTGTAAAGATTTCTCCTTTATGATTATCGAATTTGTCCTTTAAGATAATTGGATATAAATGATAAGCAGATTCCCTATCTTCTTTTTCAAAAATAACATCAAAATACGGATTATCTTCAAAAAGTTCATCATAAATTTTTGCAATTTTCCTTCTAGACTCAATGAAGAAATCTAATTTTTTAAGTTGAGAAATACCTAAAGCACATTGAATATCAGTTATACGATAATTGAAACCTAATTCCTGCATTTCATAATACCAATCACCATGAGATTCATTTACTAAATTATTTTTAGTTATACCATGAGATCTAAACAATTGTAATTTTTCATAGTATTCCTCATCATTAGTAACAATTATTCCACCTTCCCCAGTAGTGATATGCTTTACAGGGTGAAAACTAAACATTGCCATTTCAGAATAAGTCAAAGAACCTATCTTTTTACCATTATACTTTGCGCCTAATGCATGAGCACCATCTTCAAATAATTTTACATCATTCTCTTCAGCAATTTCAGAAAACTCCTTTAAATCAACAGGTTGTCCAGAATAATGAACAGGGGAAATTAATTTAGTTTTATCAGATATTTCAATTTTAGATGCATCCAAATTACCAGTACTAATTTCCACATCCCCAAAATTAACATCAGCACCCAAATACAAAGCAGCATTTGAAGTTGCAACAAAAGTATTAGGAGATGTAATAACTTCATCTCCTTTTCCAATACCTAATGCAAAATAAGCCCCATGTAATGCGGAAGTTCCAGAATTAAAAGCAACAGCATATTTAGCACCACAATATTTTGCAATGCTTTTTTCAAATTCTTCAATTTTAGGTCCTTGTGTAATTAATGGAGACCTTAATGTGTTTACAACTTCATTAATATCTTCATCATCAATTGTTTGTTTTCCATAAGGAATAAATTTTGAAATAAAAACACCTCCATTAATTTTCTTCGACGATATTTCTTTTAAAAACCGGATCAACTTTTTTACCAATTAAAATACCATCTATTGAATTTTGAGCAATAGCTTTTTTAATATTAATCATTGCTTCTTCAGCAGCATTCAAATAATCATTTATTTCTTTTTCAGTGTGAGATAAGTTAATATTATTAATTCCAACTGAAATAATTCCATTATGAATCATTGATTGAGAAAATATTGAGTTAATATCTAAATAATCCAAATCACCAATACCTTCAAATTCAACCCCACAATGAGGCGGTAAACCACTTATAAGAACCACATTTTCTAATTCATATTTTTTAACCAATTTTTCAAGTCCTTCTTTTAAAATTGAACCTAACTTCCAAATATGTTCATACACACCATCTTTTTCAAGAATTTCTAAAGCAGCGATTGAACCTGCCATAGATAAGGATTCACCACCAAAAGTAGTAGAAACAAAAATCCCCTCTTCAATTTGTTTCATAATCTCTTTTTTACCTGCAATAGCAGATATTGGTAATCCATTACCCATACCTTTCCCAAAAGCAGCCAAATCTGGAACAACATCATATAATTCTGAAGCTCCACCCAATGCATATCTGAAACCAGAAACAACTTCATCAAAAATTAGTACTGCACCATTTTTATGAGTTAACTCTTTAACTTTTTGTAAAAACTCATCTTTTGGACCATTAGCTTGAATTGGTTCTAAAATGACTGCTGCAATTTCATTAGGATATTGATTAAAAAGATTCTCCAAAGAATCAATATTATTGTACTCAAAGGTCTTAGTCAAATTAGAAATATCCTCAGGAATTCCTTTGTTATTTTCAGTAGATCCAATAGACCAGTCATGCATTCCATGATATCCTGAAAGTGCAACTAAATCTCTATTAGTAAATGCTCTAGCCAATCTAATAGCCGCAGTTGTAGCATCCCCACCATTTTTAACAAATCTAACCATTTCAGCACAAGGAATAATTTCCACAATTTTTTCTGCTAATTCTACTTCAACTTCAGATTGAAGGGAAAATGAAATACCTTTATCAAGTTGTTTTTTAATTGCACCATTGACTTTTTCATTATTGTATCCAATGGTAATTGGACCTAAAGCACACACAAAATCAATGAATTTATTGCCATCCACATCATATAGATAACAACCTTCACCTCTATCAATAAAAGTAGGAGCATCACCTTGACAATAATATCTATAAGATTTACTATATGTTTGTGCACCTAACGGAGTTACTTCAATAGCTCTTTTTAATAACTCATCACTTTTTTTATAATTAAACATAATATCACCACTACTAAAAGCCATCCCACTTTCTAGGATCAATTAAATAATCTTCATTTATTCTTAAAGCATCAAAATCAACATTTGCCAATAAATTTTCATCAAATTTATTGATACTATTAATATTATTTTCTAATTCTTCAGGTGAATTAACACCTAATATTGTAGAATTAATATAATCATCATAATAAACAAAAATACTGGCCAATTCTGCAACAGTTAACTCACAGTTATTAGCTAAATTGATTAAATTTTCTTTATATGGCTTAATATCTTCCAAACCTTCAGGAATTTCATCTATAGAACATGGAATAATACCCTTCAAGAAAGTAGATCTACTAATTAAACCAATATTATTTTCTTCTAATTCTTTTTGTATATCATCGAAACGTCTATCAAAAATATTATATGGAATTTGGAAAAAATCAACAAAATTACCATAATTTTCAGTTATATTTTTTGTTTCAGACAATTCATAAACTGAAACTCCAAATAAATCAATTAAATTATCTTCTTTTAATTGATTTATAATATCCCAAAAATCATTATTTTCATATAAATCACTTACAGTTTGATGTAACTGTAAGATAGGAATCTTATTAAGTTTAAGTTTTTCTAAAGATTCTTCAACAGAATCATAAATTTTATTTTCCAAACGTTTATAACTCAAATCACTTAACTCATCAATAATACGTAATTTAGTAGCAATTACAAAATCATTCTTATAATTTTCAATAAAATTTCCAATTTTGTCTTCACTATCACCATATTCACGTGCAGTATCAATTAATGTTATTCCATTATCTACTGCTGTTTTAAGAATTAAGTTTACCTCATCTTGAGATTTTCGTTTAGTAAATCCATAATCTAAACCAAATTGAACTGTACCTAAACCAAATTTAGAAATTTTATATTTAGAATTTTTAAAATTATTAGTCAACATTTCTACTACCTAAATCCACATCTTCATTTAATGATTTTAATAATCCTTCATTTCTTATGAATTCAGAATTAATTTTTAATAAATTAGGCTTTTCCTTAATTAAATCTAAGATATCTTCCATAGTGAAAAAAGAACTCTTGTTAAATAAATTTTTATAAATTTCATCAATGAATATAAAATCTTCTTTTTCATCTAATGTCCATCTTAGTTCAGATAAATCCTTATGATGTTCAACATTTGCTAATTTAAATTTATCAGGATTGTTTCTGATATACAATGTAACATGTTCTCTTTGAGAACTTAAATTAGCATTAACCCAAGCATCTTTAAGGGTAGAAAAATTAAATACTTCACAATCCAAACCATCAGGATACGTACAATCAATTACATTAGATGTATAATCATTATTATTTAATAGATGTTCTTCAATAACTTTATCCACAACAAATGGATCGATTAAAGGACAATCTGAAGTGATTCTAATAATAATATCATCACTTTTAACATTATAATTTATTGCAGTTTTATAATACCTATCCAATACATCATCTTCACTACCTACAAAACAATCAATATCATTTTCTTGGCAAAAATCAATAATAGGCAGATTATTAGAATCAATACTTGTTGCAATAATTATTTTATCAATTAATTTACTTCTACTTAATCTATTAACCACATGTTCAATAACTGGACTGCCACATAAATCCATCATAACTTTTCCAGGCAATCTAGTCGAACCCATCCTTGCTTGAATAATTGCATAAATCACAGTATCATCTTAGTAAACAATATCTATATCTTTTAAAGCTTCACGAATCTCTTCAACAGTTAACCATTCAGAATTATTATCTGATGCATAGCGGAACCTATCATCAACTTTTTTTCCACCATCTTTAATATTAACATTCTCCCACCATTCTAGTTCGGGATAAATTATATAATAATCATCATATTCATAAGCAGAACGTGAATCTTCTTCAGTAATCATTACTTCATGGAGTTTTTCACCAGGCCTAATTCCAACATCTTTAAGACCACAATCTGGAAGCATCGCACGAGCCAAATCTGTTACTCTAAATGATGGGCATTTATGAATAAATAATTCTCCTCCAGTAGCATCATCAATAGCCTTAATTACTAAATCAACTGCTTCATCAAGAGTAATCCAGAAACGAGTCATCCTCATATCAGTAATTGGCAATTCTGTTGCACCCTCATCTATTAAAGTTTTGAAAAATGGAATTACAGAACCTCTACTTCCACTCACATTACCATACCTAACTACAGAAAAATTAGTATTTTTAGCACCAACATATGCATTTGCAGCAATAAATAACTTATCAGAAACCATTTTAGTAGCACCATAAAGATTAACAGGATTAACTGCTTTATCAGTTGATAATGCAACAACTTTCTCAACGTTTTTATCAATTGCAACATCAACAATATTTTTAGCACCATCAACATTGGTTTTAATAGCTTCCAAAGGATTATATTCTGCTGCAGGAACCTGTTTAAGAGCAGCGGCATGGACAATAATATCTACACCATCACAGGCTCTTGCAAATCTTTCTTTATCTCTAACATCACCCAAGAAATACCTCATTACGTTTTTATGTTCTTGGAATTGCCTTTGCATTAAATATTGTTTATATTCATCTCTTGAATAAATAATAATTTTTTTAGGATTAAACTGTTCTAAAACTCTTTTTGTAAATTTTTTTCCAAAAGAACCAGTTCCCCCAGTAATTAAAATAACTTTATCATCTAACATGTTTAAACACCTAAAGAATAAACTAAAAATTAAATTTTAGATTATATAATAATTATTATT
>SAMEA3663215__coassemble_345_pt1 | contig 11554 bp, 18 predicted proteins | sample SAMEA3663215__metabat2_high_PE_014 | metagenome-assembled genome bin SAMEA3663215 (sample SAMEA3663215) | pig gut metagenome | biome: pig gut; feature: pig-associated habitat; material: faeces | place: China | collected 2013 | reverse complement strand
TTTCCATAACTGCATCACTTAAAGGAAGTAATGCAATCTCACTTGGAAATATTGTAGGAAGTAATATATTCAATATTCTTGGAGTACTTGGTATTTCAGCATTAATTGGTAATTTAAAAGTAGATGAAGTACTAGAAAAAAGAGATTTTCCAATTATAATAATATCAAGTATTATACTTCTTCTTGTAGCATACTTCATTGGAACAATAAATAGAATAATAGGAATAATATTTTTTATTGCAATCATTATATATGTTTATATTCTTGTAAGACAAGCAAAAAATAATGTAAGATCAATTAAAGATGAAACAATTATTGCAAAATTAAGTATTCCTAAATCAATAATTTATATTATAATTGGTTTATTTGGAGTAATTATTGGATCAAACTTTGTTGTAAACAGTGCAAGTTATATTGCAAGTTTATTTGGATTAAGTGAAGCATTAATTGGATTAACTATTGTTGCAATAGGTACATCTTTACCAGAATTAGTAACATCAATTACAGCACTTATGAAAAATGACCATGGAATTGTTATTGGAAATGTAGTAGGTTCATGTATATTTAATATTTTATTTATTTTAGGTATTAGTAGTGCTATTATACCAATGCCAATAGATCCTAAAATGATTACTGATATTATAGTAATGACAGGTGTTACAATTTTAGCTTATTTATTTGCTAGAAGTAATGATGAAATAAATAGAAAAGAAGGAATAATATTCGTAATATTACTTATTATATACATGACTTATATTATAATAAGGAATTAAATTAATTCCTATTGTTTTGAATAATTCATAAGAAAACATTCAGTAAATACGAAATAGATTAAAAAAAGAACAAAAAGAAAAAGAAAAATTATTTTAAATTATATTTGGCAAGATAATCAAACTTATCTTCATTAGAACATTCTATATTATTATCACAAATCCATGCAATAACTTTATCCATTAATCCTTCAGAATATTTTGAAATAAAGATTTCTATGTCTTTTAATTTCACATCAGTTTCCCAATCACAGGTGTTAAAAATATCTTCCGCACTCCATTCTAAAACTGTGAAATCACCTATAATAACCAATGCTTGGAATGCAGTAATTTTAATTTGATTATTTGTATTAGGAACATAAAAATATTGATTTTCATCATCATACCAATAATTTTCATTATTAAATTTAATTAATCTTTTAAATTTATCAAAAACCATAATCATCCCTCATGTTTTTAGTTTTAGTCTTTTTCTTTCACGAAATATTGTTTTGAATAATTCAGTAGAAAACATTCAGTAAATACGAAAATTTTGATTTCATAATATACCACCATCATAAGTTTAGAATATAATTTTTAAATTGTTTATTAAAAAATATTAATGAGAGAGAGCATTTGAAAAGTAATTATTTCTTAATGAAAATAGGTCCAAAATAAGGGTATTTCGCAAGGAAAGATTCAATTTCCCAATTAATATAATCATAATAATCATCATAAGGATTAGCCCTTTGGTGCTCCATAATTTTATTCCACCACAAATCCTTATTTTTAACTTTAGAACCTAATTTCATAGATATTTCTAGAGGTAATGAACTTTTAATTTCAAAAGGAATCCAATCTTCTAAAGCCATTAATTCCTCATAAAATTCTTTTAAAACAGTTTTATTAATTTCATATTTTTGTTCACCCATTCTAATCACTTCATGTCAATAATATGATTACGACTTCTTTAGTTTTGAATAATTCAGTAGAAAACATTTAGTAAATACTGAAAATAGGTCCAAAATAAGGGTATTTCGCAAGGAAAGATTCAATTTCCCAATTAATATAATCATAATAATCTTCATAAGGATTAGCTCTTTGATGAGCCATAATCCTATCCCACCATAAATCCTTATTCTTAACTTCTGAACCAACAGTAACAGCTACTTCCACAGGCAAGTACATTTGAATTAAATGAGGAATCCAATCTTCTAAACTTTTAAAATCATTATAAAATTCTTTTAATTTTTCAACATTGATTTCATATTTCCTTTCTCCCATCAGTATCCTTCCTTAAGTTAATAATATAATTACTGCTTCTTTTGTTTTATAATTTTTATATAATGTTCTATATTTAGTGCCTAAGGGCAATAACCACTCATCCAAATTATGATTTTTATTATTTCCCTTTTTCATTATTTCTTCGATATATGCTCCATTAGCTCCTTTTGGCGCAAGTATTGTAATATGAAAATCCCCATAATCCTTTACAGCATTTTTATTAAAAGTGGTTGAAATTGGAGTTTCAAATGTCCCAATTTTACCAACATCTTCAATGAAAAAATCACCACTACTTTTCCTATGTAAAAGAGTATTGTGTTTTATATTATCATATTTGTTAATTGCTTTATTTAAAGTTTTGAATAATTCAGTAGAAAACATTCAGTAAATACAAAATAAGTTTATATGAAGTGGTAGTATTCTACCCCTACTTCATCATTGTATTCAAATCTGAGGAAAGCACCTTGATTATCTTTGAATAATACTGTTACTGTTTCGTTTCTTTGACTCCATGTTGTACCATTTGTACTTGTTTTTAAATCAGTCCATGTTATTGGTGTTTCACCTACATAGAATAATGCTTGCTCTTGGATTACTTCGAGTTTTTCGTTGATTGTTTTGTCTAGTGTTTTGTCAAGTAGTTCGTTGATGCTTTTGTAGTTGTTTTGTGCTTTGATTAGTTGCATTTTTTCGGATAAGTCTTTTCTTATTCTTATGCTTGTGTATTCAGCCATTTTTTTTATGCCTCCTTTAAATTGTTTTATTTATGGGATTATTATCCCACAAATAAATATGATTGCACTTATTATGAATAGTGCTATTACGAGTTTGTTTTCATGATTTCTGTATAATAATATTGCTAATACTATTAATAATATTAAGTTTATTATTTGTAGTATGCTTAACATGTTGTTTCACCTCTTTTGAAAAAATTTAAATAATAAAAAAATATAAAAATTTAATTTGAAGAGAGGGATTTTATTTATCCCTCTTCAGTTCGTTTTTTATTTGGAGTAGTAATGAGGTTTTGAATAATTCAGTAGAAAACATTCAAAAAGTACAACAAATAGAATGAAAACATGAAAAACTAAAGTTTTATTGACAAAATAATTACCATCTAAATTCCATTAGTGTTGTGTTCTACCATTTTCCAAATTTGTCTTTATCTATGCGTTCTCGATATCTAATTTTTCTAAACCCTCATTTTTCATGAAATTTAATGCTTACAACATTTATCGAAAAAATTGCTGCATACAAACTCTAAATCCCTTTTTTAGGAGCAATACTGATAATTTCCTGCATTAATTTATAACCTATTCCTTTTTGCTTAAAAGAATCATCAATATATATTCTCACTTCTACAGATCCACTATAGGTAGCTCTACTTAATGTATGACTAAGTGCAATCCATCCTACAACTTTATCTTTCTCAACAGCCACATAACGACAAAATGACAAAGGATTTTAGTTCCAACCATCATATGTGAGGCATGTTCTTTCAAAGGTTGTAATCCTACTTTCTAAACCCTGAAAGTATATTTCCAAAACCCTCTGCCACCCATACTTTTCCATTTCATGAATCATTATCTCAACTCTATGCATTATTCAACTAAAACTCGATAAAAATAATTATTTAGATAAAGTTAATTCAAAACTTATATCCAATAACATCTTTATTTTTTCATCACAAACATCATCGAGAGAAACAGTAATCCAGTGCTCTTTATTCATATGATATGCTGGAAAAAAGCCATTCTCATTTCTTAATGAATCTATAAGTATTGGATCACACTTGAAATTTACAACATCCATACTTTCATCCCCTTCCAATTCAAGTTTATTCTTTGAAACATCCATAATCAAAGCAAACCATTTTCTATTATCTTTATGACGGAATACTTCATAATTTGGGAATTTAGCCCATGGAAAGTCAATTTCTGAAGAATAATTTTCTAAAATATAATTTTCCAGTTCATCACGGTTCATTATAAATCTCCAAATTACCACTCTTTTAGATTTTTAGAAGTCATATCAACATTAAGTGGAGTTAAACTAGGGCATTTTTCAACAAATAATGCATATCCGTCGCTTCCCTCTTCATATTCCTTAATAAGATCTGATGCAATCATGATTAAATCATCACTTTTCTGATTTTCTTCTAGATGATAATTGAAGATTTCACTTTTTTCCTCATCAGTATTATCGATGACTTTCTTGTCAAGCATGTTGTGTGACAGATTAGTAATCTTGACCTCTTCAGATTCATGATTTGTCAGTACATTTAAATTAAATAAGTCAACATCTTTAGGGAATCCTTTATCGATAATCTTCAATACTAAATCATGCAAGACTTTTTTCGCTAAAGTGAAGTCATAATCTACATACCATTCCCCATTTTCGTCTTGTTTGTAAGAAGTTTTTGGATCAATGAATAATGAAACTGCAATTGCAGGAATTCCCATACTGACCGCTTCAAAGGCAGCGCATACTGTACCTGATGAAGTTACATCACAGCTAATGTTCACACCCTGATTTATTCCGGTTATCACCAAATCCGGTTTTTCATCCATTACATAATCAGCACCAACAATTACTGCATCTGCAGGACTACCTGAAACAGAATATGCTTTGCTTCCATCTTCAAGTTCACATGATTCAAGTTTCAAATGTTTAAACAGTGAAATACGACGGCCCACACTACTATTGTTCTTATCTGGTGCTACAATATATACATTAGCCAAATCTTCAACAGCCTGTTTTGCAGCCAATATTCCAGGTGCATTAACTCCATCGTCATTGGATATTAAAATATTCATGGTATCGTCCTAAAGTGTATTAATTAATAATATTTAATCTTTTGATTATAAAATATTCTCCATTAAAAAAACCATATTAATTTTTAACATCAACCAAAATTCTTTTTTGCCCACTATATTCACCAATTCCTCTTACTATTAACTTATCAATATAAACAGATATTATCAGTGATATTTTTGCCCTATTTTCACTTTCAATGAATTAATTTTTATTATTTTCATAACCTGAGCAATTGTTCTAACTGAATGTTCCTCAAGCAATTTATCATCATATATCAATCTTTTTCTCAAAACATATTCTCCGACATTATTATTTACAGTAAATGCTATATTATTGTTATAATAATAAATCAATTGCTCATCTTTTTTTAATTGGGAAATATCATCTTCAGTTAGCTGTCTTCTATACACAATCATTTAATCAACACCCAATAAATCTAAATTTTTCTTAATTTCTTTATCCAATACTATTTCAGCTATTTTAATTGCAAAATTACATTCTGGATCTAATGCCAAAGCCACATTACCCTCCAAATCATACAATGGATAGTCTTTACAAAATGTATAATGTGCACCATGATTATCACAGGTCTTACCATTAAAATATTTGCAATCCAAATATTTACAGTATTTTCCACACATAATACAGAATTCTTGATGATTTTGCACTTGTTCTCGTGTGAAATATAATGCAGGAGCTCGATTTAAAGTTACATCTATAATATCTACAAGTATATCAGTTGGCAAATCAGGATACTCTTTTTCGTGTTTCTGTATCATTTTTAAACAGAATTTAATATAATTTGTCATCAAAAACCACATTCCTTTTTTTAATGCTGCATTTATTAACATTGATTTATTTCTGCAAATTTTTCTACCATCTATTATTTGTTTTTTACATTAAAGTTAATTTCCGTATGTTTTTTGTAAAAAATAGTTAACAATGAAATTATATATTTATAATAAACAAAAAAAGGAGTTATTATATGTTTAAAAAAATTATGATTATTTTAATCTTCTTATTATTGGCCATTGGTGTTGCTTCAGCTCATGATGATAAAGCATACAGTAGCATCGATATAAATGATATAAAATTACCCAATGATTTTAATAAAACAGGAGTGCATTCAGCAATTAAAGACAATATTCATTTAATGGTTGTTGGATATGCTGATGCAGATTACGGCAGATATTATGAAAGTATTGCCAATACTTTACATATTGATATTGGAAAGATCAGCAATTATACGGATGACGGTTTAAAACTTACCGGTTCACTTGAAATAGTTAAAATAAATGATAAAAAAGCATTGATAGATGTATACGTCATTAACAACAATACTTTCAATGATGGAGGTAAAATTTTATCTCAAATCAATGAATTAAATAATTTAGCACCAATTAAACCAAGTGCAAATTAATCTATTTTTTTTAAAAAAAGTTATATTAAAAAAATAGCAAATAGGGCAGTGATGCCCTAGGAAATTACTATTTAAGAATTTTATCTTTTTACATATGCTCCAGCAAGCAAACCAATAACAATAATGATCAACAATATTGGATTACCAGTAGCGTGACTGTCAGTTACTATTTTAGGTTCATTTAAATCAGATACTTCAGGCTCATTGGTTTCTTCTGAAACATCATCATCAGAACTATTTTCTAATACAGTATCAACATTTTCTTCACCCAATGGATCAAATCCAGTTGTGTTTTCTGTTGTATCATTATTTAAGTCATCTTCAATTGTGTCTTCAGTTGTATTGGTTGCAGTAAGATTCTCCGGTTCATCATAATAATTGCTTATATCATCATCCAACTTCTTAAGAATCTCCCCAATATCAGCATCAGGATTTTCACCATTCACGTCATTTTTAATCTCAACTACTTTGAATACGAAAGCAGAGACTAAAACACCATCAATATGTATTCCATCAGACTGTTTTTTAATAACATAAGCAAAGAAATTATATCCATCTTTTGTTGTATTGATATGTAAATTATTTACATTTTCCCATATATCTGGATACCAGGTTTTTAAGATTGTATTAGATACATTCTCATTATAACCAATTCCCTTATTTCCCAATTCATTTAAATAATTAGCAAATTCATCAGAAATATTGAAATATTTGTTTAAGTTCACTTCACCTGTGGAACTGCCCTTACTTATATCATTGCCATTTTTATCAACAATATGACTCCAAACATCACCATGTTCCTCCCCATCTTTTTTAAGAGCAGAAACATTTACAGATACCTGATTCAAAGATCCCTTATAAGAACCACCAGAATTAGTGATTGGAAGATATTCTGTTGCTGAGTTACTTGTATATGTCTTATTACTGTCGACGTCTTTTGGATTGAATTCACCATTTGTACGGATATACATATGTCCAGTTTCCACATCATCTGAAGAATTATCTGCACATACGAATCCGATTGAAGCTAATGTAAAAAGCATTAATATTACTAAAATTACTTTTTTCATAAAAATCTCCTTTTTAGAATATGTATTTTAATAAAGCTTTTTTACAAATTCATTAAATTCTGAACAATATTTTCTTGAATTATCGTCCATTAATAGTACAACTTATAAACTAATAAATATCAAGTTTATACCATATTCAATATATTTCTTATAATATATATAATTAATGTATTATAATAAGTTTTAATTAATATTAAAAGATAATTAACTGAGAGGATAATATGAAAAGCATTCTTTATTTAACTGATCTTTTTTATGAAGCAAAAGGGCGAAATTACTACGAAGAAGATTTATTTATCATAAAACAATTGCAAGAAGGATTTTAACATAGCAATATGTCATCCAAAAGATGCTGAAGTTTTTGAAGATAATGCAGATCTAATTGTATTTAGAAATACTGGTTCTGTTATTTTTTATCAGAAAGAATATGACTTATTCAAATCAAGAGTACATGAAAAAGACCTTTTAACTTTTAATGAAATCACAGGAAAAGCAGATATGAACGGTAAACAGTATCTTATTGAATTAACAGAAAATAATTATCCTGTAATCCCCACAATAGATGATATTAACAATTTTGAAAAACTTCCAAAGTCTGATTTTTATATAATAAAACCTAAGGATGGGGCGGATTCAATAGGTCTTGAAAAACTTTCTGATGAGGAATTACTGAATAAAGATTTAAAAGGGAAGAAAATGCTAAAGCTAATTTCAAATGCCAAAATTTATCACTCACAATAACTCTATTTAATGTTAAACGGAATTTTCTTTCACGAGCCAATCTTTTTGACCAGCCCTTAATTATAGTACCATCTAATTCTGCGTGTTTACGTATTGGATAAATACGAACCTTTATTCCATTGTGAATATTATTGTCTAAATAAACCATATTGAAATAAGTAGTATTTTTATTTCCATAATTGATGAAAGAAGGGTTAAATTTAGGATTATTGAACATACCTTCAACATACCGATCATCACTATATTCATTCTCAATGATTTCGCAAAAACGGTCCATATCCCCCATAGTCATAGCAACAGACATCATTCTAGTACCATTTTTCACTGTATGATTAAGATATGCATTTAAAGCTGTTTGACCAATTAAAATATATTTTAAACCATTCTTTGAACAGATATCATCGATTTCTGCAAGTAATTCTAATTGTATATCTTGTTTACTCTTCATTATTTAACTCCTCAATGAAATCACGTTCCAAATCTATACGACTAATACCAGTTTCATTTTCAATTTGCCAAATCAGACCATTTCTTGTATTATATATCGCATTATTATAAAGATCCATTGCTTCATTATCCAAACCACATTCCATCTTTGCTTTAGCTTGAATAGCCATTACTTCACCATCAAATGGATACATCTCTAAAATATCCTTACAATATTCATCAATAGCCCTATAATCATCTAATGAATCTGCATTATTGTCCATAATCCATAATTTTGAACGATGTATATCTAATAAATCAGGATATTTGACACTGTACTCGTCAATTAATGATTGAACCATGGATTCATCTTTATCATCATAACGAGCAACAGATAACTTTCTACAAAAAGTAATAATATCATCTATTTTCATTAGTTCATCAGATAATGGATTTTCCTGCATTTTACGAACAGTTAAGAACTTATTAGCATTAAAATATTCTCCTTTTTCAATATAACATAACAATAATGTTGAAAGATTTTTATCAGAAATCGGAACCATAATACCATACTTGCGAACATCGCCAACTAATTGTAAAGAAATATATTCATTAAGTTCATCAAAGACAGCATCATAATCCTTATTTTCTTGTAATTAACGCAAGAAATCCTCTTTTCCTTCAATATTTTTAGTTATATGTTAAGATTGAACAAAGACTTTTTCTTTAGCAATTAAACTATCAATTTTTCTTCTATTGTAAAATGCACGAGCATTACTACGTTTATTTATTTTATATTTTTCAAAAACAGAATCACGATTTATTTTATCAAGATATAAATCAGTGTATTCACTGAAAGGAATTTCAATATCTTGGAAAGCATTATGAACTATTTGTTCTTCATAATCTGGAACATACATCCAACTATCCCCATATGCTATTCTAAAAATACATTCACTTTGTTCAGCAACAGGGAGTAAATTACCTTCAAAATTTTCCAATCTAGGAGTTCCCAAATGTTCTTTTCTATATTAATATTTGAATTCCCCAACGCATACAGAACTCAACACATTCTTCAGTTGAAAAATAGAGTAAATTGTCTTCTAATTCCTTAAGAAATTTATCTTCACCTTCAGAATCAACTCTATCACAATATTTTTCATATAATTTATAATGTTCCTTCCATTCATCAAGAGATAAATTTTTGTTTACAACAAAATACGGGGACATCAGTTCTGTGTAAATACGAAGATATTTAATATATTCCTGGATTTCTTCTTCACCAGTAGGCATTGGATCCATAATTAAAAATTCAATATGCTGACCACATGCTTTTCCAGGTAATGCCTGTGATTTATAAATTGCAGTGGTTGTATTATCAGTATACCTAACAATTGGATTGTTATAATACTTTGTATTTCCATTATATACAAAAGTACGTCCTTCAGGAACAACATTATCCTCTGTTTCAATAACATTCCTTAATTTATTCCAGTTATCCCTTGTAATATACAAATCAACATCATCATCCCAAGGTAAGAAACGATGATTTCTAACAGTACCTAATGCAGTACCACCAGCTAAATAGTATTCAACATCATATTTAGTACAAATATCATCAATTTCCAACACTAAGTTGAAAAGATTTTCTTGTACTTTATTCCTTCTACTCAAATCAAATTTCCCCTAATATAAAAAATTATAAAATTTATTTATTGTTTACAAGATTATCTATTGCAACAACCAATTCTTCAACATCATCAATTGAATGTTTACCTACATGAGAAACACGGAACATTTTTTTAGCTAAATCTCCACCACTAGGATTTACAGTAAAACCATATTTATCAATTAATTCCCTATAAATTACATCAGCATTTTCATCTGGGAACAATACTGGAGTAACTGCATTGGATAAGGGATATTTAGGATAATCCAAACCGATTTCTTTAATTCTTTTTCTAAAGTAAACAGCAATTTCATTTGTTTCTTTTATAATATTTTCAATTCCTTTTTCTTCAAGACGTTTAACCATGTCATCTAATTCTATGATGATACGAACTGCAGGGGTGAATGGAGTTTGTCCCCTTTCAGCATTTTTTAGATGGTCTTTGAAATCGAAATAAATAGATTTTGAGTCAATAACTTCAACTCTTTTTAATATTTTTTCACTTAATGCAACAACAGATAAACCTGGAGCCAATGATAATGCCTTTTGTGAACTTAAAATAACTGCATCAATTCCATATTTATCCATATTGATTTCATCAGCTAAAAAAGCACTAATTGCAGTTTTGAATAATTCAGTAGAAAACATTCAGTAAATACCTAAAGATAATGAATAAAATCCATAAAATAATATATATCCAAGCAATATATCTTGCTAATTGACGACCTTTATCATTTCCTACAAACATGTTATTACTTCCATATCATTGATATTAATAATGTAGTTGTTAAAATTAATGATAAAAAAGCATATTTTTTAAATCCTTTTTCTGTTTTTAATTCAAATGGAATTATGTTATTAATTTTATCTGGAGATAGTACAAAGCAAAATAAACAGAATGATAGTAAAAAATAAAATAAACTATGATTCAAAGATATTACATTTTGAAAAATGCTTTTAAATATCCATAAAAGTGAAATGCCCATTGGACCATTACAAACCATAAGTGATAACATATAATAATAAAAGGGATGATATCCAAAAGTCATGTTATTTTTAAAGTCATTTAAACACCATCTGCTCTCATTATTATACACATTTAATTTCAAAAACATAAATATTGGTGGGAAAAATTCTATTAAACTAAAAGCAATAGTGGAATACAAACCACCTTGTTTAAAAGCTAAAATTCCCACACCAGTGGATAATAATCCACTAACTCCAAATAAAATGAAAACCATTCCCTGATATGAAATTCCAGGATACCTCATATCAAATAAAACATATCTTTCATTTAAATAATCACGTTTATAAATAATTAAAGGCTTTGTAGAAATCCTATTTGATTTTTGCAAAAATTTTTTAATAATTCTATTTT
>SAMEA3663215__coassemble_297_pt1 | contig 13049 bp, 12 predicted proteins | sample SAMEA3663215__metabat2_high_PE_014 | metagenome-assembled genome bin SAMEA3663215 (sample SAMEA3663215) | pig gut metagenome | biome: pig gut; feature: pig-associated habitat; material: faeces | place: China | collected 2013 | reverse complement strand
GTAAAAATAACGTATTAATTGGACTTAGTGATAATAATATTAATATTGAGGATGTAGATTTAATACTAAATACTAAATTATTGGAGGAAATATATGCTTCTATTAATTAGTCCTATAAATCGTGAAGAAGCTCTTGAATCTATTAAAGGTGGAGCAGACATTGTTGATGTAAAAAATCCTAAAGAAGGTTCTTTAGGTGCTAACTTTCCTTGGGTAATTAAGGAAATTAGAGAATTAACTCCTGAAGATAAACTTGTAAGTGCAACTTTAGGTGATGTACCTTACAAACCAGGTACTGTTTCTCTTGCAGCAATGGGTGCTCATGTTTCTGGAGCAGATTATATTAAAGTTGGATTGTACGGAACAAAAACCCATGATGAAGCTGTTGAAGTCATGGAAAACGTTGTAAAAACTGTAAAAGAAATCAGTGAAGAAACTATTATTGTAGCAGCAGGATATGCTGATGCTCACCGTGTAGGTGCAGTAGGACCAATGGAAATCCCTAAAATCGCAAGAGATGCAGGATGCGACCTTGCAATGTTAGATACTGCTGTTAAAGATGGTCATACTTTATTCGATTACTTAGATTTAGATCAATTAAAAGAATTTGTTGAAGAAGCTCACGACTATGGTTTATTAACTGCACTTGCAGGTTCTGTTAAAAAAGACCAATTAAAACCATTACACGATATTGGCTGTGATGTTGTTGGTATTAGAGGAGCTGCATGTGTTGGCGGTGACAGAAACACCGGTAAAATACATCATACTGCAGTAGCTGAACTCAAAGAATTATGTAATTCATTTTAAATAGGTGTTACTCATGTCATTTTCTAAAAAAGTTCAAGAAGCAAGAATGTCTTATACATTTGATGATTTTCTTTTAACTCCTAATGCAAGTTATGTTGAACCAAAAAACATTGATACAACAATTGAATTAGGAAAAGGAATTAAATTAAACATTCCAGTTTTAAGTGCTGCAATGGATACTGTAACTGAAGCAGATCTTGCAATTGCAATGGCACAAGAAGGTGGAGTGGGTGTAATTCACAGAAACATCACTCAAGAAAGACAAGTTGAAGAAGTTAGAAAAGTTAAAAACGCTGAAGATTTAACTATTCGTGATGTTGTAACCATTAATCCGGACTCTACTGTTGCTGAAGTACAAATTAAAATGCAAGATGAGTTAATTAGTGGTCTTCCTGTTGTTGATGGTGATGAAATCATTGGTATTATCTCCAAAAGAGATATCAGACCAATCTTAAAATCAGAACCAAATAAATCTGTTAAAGATATTATGACTTCTGATGTTGTAACCGTCGATGAAGGAGTTTCAGCTGAGGAAGCATTAAACATTGCTTATGAAAACAAAGTTGAAAGACTTCCTGTTGTTCGTGATGGTAAATTAGTTGGAATTCTCACTATTAAAGATATTTTAAATCAAGCTCAATATCCAAATGCTGCTCGTGACAAAGACGGTAACTTCTTAGTTGCTGCTGCTTGTGGACCATTTGATTTAGACAGAGCAATGGCACTTGACCAAGCTGGAGCAGACATTATTTCTATTGACTGTGCTCACGCACACAACATGAATGTTGTTAAATTCACTGAAACTATTAAAGATAATATTGACGCAGAATTATGTGTAGGTAACATTGCTACTGCTGAAGCTGCAGAAGATTTAATCTCAATGGGAGTTGACGCATTAAAAGTTGGTATTGGTCCAGGTTCAATGTGTACTACTCGTATTGTTGCTGGTGTAGGTGTACCACAATTAACAGCTATTTCTGATGTTGCAGATGCTGCTGAAGGTACTGGTGTTCCAGTTATTGCTGACGGTGGTATTAGATACTCTGGTGATGTAGCTAAAGCTATTGGTGCTGGTGCAGATGCAGTAATGCTTGGTAACTTACTTGCTGCTTCCCTTGAAGCTCCTGGTGATATCGTTGTTATGAACGGTAAACAATATAAAAAATACCGTGGAATGGGTTCAATGGGTGCAATGACCAGTGAATACGACGGTGGAGCAGACAGATACTTCCAAGGTCAAAAAAGTAAAATGAACCACACTAAATACGTTCCTGAAGGAATTGAAGGTGCTGTACCTTACAAAGGAACTGTTGCGGAAATTTTATTCCAATTAGTTGGTGGATTAAAATCATCTATGGGTTACTGTGGTGCTAAAGATATTGCTGCTATGCAAGAAAAAGCTAACTTTGTTAGAATTACAAGCAGTGGTATTAAAGAATCCCACCCTCATGATTTGTTAATCACTAATGAAAGTCCTAATTATCCGACTCTTGACTAGTTGGATTTAATTTAATATTTTTTGATGAGATAAGCATATGACATAAAAGATTTATAGGAAATAGTTTTTTCTCATCAAAATTTTTATATTTCCTTGGGAAAATGTTGTTTTTTCTTAAAATGACTAATTTTAAGCAAACCTTTAAATATTAGTTAGTATAATATTATCATATTAGATAATTTTAGGATTATTTTATATAATCGATGTAAATTGAAATTATTTACATTTTATTAAATTTTATTATTAACGGAGAGAATTTAAATGGCAAGAACTAAAAAAGTTGGTATTACAGGAAGGTTCGGTGCAAGATACGGAAGAAAAGCTAAAAGATCTGTAAAGATTATTGAAGAAAACATGAAAAAAGATCATGTTTGTCCTAAATGTGCTAGACCTTACGTTAAAAGACAAGCTGCTGGAATTTGGAAATGCAGAAAATGTGGTGCAGTATTCACTGGAGGAGCTTACATTCCACAAACTCCTATGGCAAAATCTGCAGCACGTAGTATTAGGGATATTAAAGTGGAGGAATAGGCCTTGTATAGGTGTCCGAGCTGTGGAGCAGAAGTAGATCACAAAAGTTACGAAGAAAATAAATGTCCTAAATGCAGATATAGGATTTTATTTAAAAATGTACCTGAGACTACTAGAATAATTAAAGCAAGATAATTCATCTGCTTTCACTAAATTTTTTTACTATTTTTGATTTAAATGTTAATTTCAACATCTAGAAAACCTTCTCAAAAGACTAGGAAATTCTGTAAAGATTTAGCTCATGCAACAGGTTCAACTTCTGTTAACAGAGGTAAAATGAACATGCGTGAATTATTACTTAAAGCATTAGATGTTGATGAGTATAATTTAGCTATTGTTAATGAAATTAAGGGAAATCCTAGTAGAATTTCATTTTTCGATAATCGTGGTGACTTATTATTAACATTAATTATTGGAGCATCTGAGCATAAGGAAAAGATGAATATTGCTCCTTCTGAATTAAAAATAGTTTCCCAAGTAGAAGAACTTAATGTTTTAAGTGATATCTTGGATATGGAATTGGTAGATAGTGCTGAGAAGAATTATTTATTGATTTCTAAAAGTGAAGATTCAATAGCTAAAATTAATTTCATTAATAAATTTGGTGATGTTAATAACTTTAAAATTAATGTTAAAAAGATTTTAGAGGTATCAAATGATTAATGGAAGTCCTCTTGAAGGAGTTAAAAGTAATATTGTTATTGAACTAGATGATGATGCACAAGCAAAGATTATTTACGATGCTATCTTGTTAGAATTTAGTACAGCTCCGGATTTTAGATCATCTATGGTAATTGATTTAGATGGGTCTAATATCATAATTAATATTGATGCTGAAGATTCCACTTCATTTAGAGCTTCAATTAATTCTGCAATTAAATGGATTAATTTGGCTTTGGAAATAAATAATTTAACTAATTAATTTTTATTTAATAATTTAAGGTGATAATATGGAGATTCCTGAAAACATTCAACAACAATTAAATCAATTTCAACAATTACAACAACAAGCTCAAGCTATAAGCATGCAAGTTCAAAATGTTGAAATTCAAATTCAAGAAACTGAAAAAGCATTAGAAGAACTTAAAAAAACTGATGATTCAACTGAAGTATTCAAACAAGCTGGTACTTTACTTATTAAAGTTGAATACGCTGATGCATTAGCTGATATGGAAGACAAATTAGAAACTCTCGGTTTAAGAAAACAAACCATGGCTCGTCAAGAAGAAAGAGTTATGAAAAAACTTGAAGAAATGCAAACTTCTATTCAATCAGTTATGCAAGGTATGGGCCAATAGGCTTAATACTTTATTTTCTTTTTTTATAGATTTTTATGTCAAAATTAAAAATTTTATCTCAAGACGATTTATCCACTATTTCTGATGCATTTGGTGAAATTCTTGAAAAAGAAGTTTCAAAAGCAATCTCTATGAAGGAATTAGAAGATTTAGACTTGGATATTACTCTTAACTATGAAAACAAACAGTTAGATGTTGATGTTGATGTTGGAGTTTTATTTGATGAGCTCTCACAGATTACTCAAGATCAGATTATGCAGGCTATTGATGAAGCTTACATGAAGTTTGATTCATATATTGATGATAATTTTAGAGTTTAATTATTTTTTTTTAAAATTTTATGTATTACTTTTTTTAATTATTTTATTAACGATTGTATTACTTTTTCATAAAAAAGTATTTATATATAAAATAATATATTATTGATTATAGTTTGAAGTATTATGTCACATTATTGGTGGGACTAAAAAAACAATCTCTATCTTTCAAAATTCCCTCTTTGATGCTTCAAACTTATACCTTGTTTTCTCAATTTAACTTTATAAAGCACAGTTTATTAAAAATTGACTTATTTTTTGGCTTTAATTTTTGGTGTTCTATTTGTTTTATATTTTATCGAATGATTGTTTATTAAATTTTGAATAAATATGTTTTTTATTTAATTATTTTTATTTTTTTTAAATTTTATATATTCAAGTATACTTTAATTTTTCTAAAATATAGTAATGTTTATATAGTATGTTAGATAACTTATTAAATAGAGACATAAATGTCTTAAATTGATCATTATTTTTATGGGAGTGGTCAATGAATTGACCGCCCTTCTCCTTCATATTTTAATACTTGTTTTGACTAATTCTTTATTATGATTAAAAAAATTCCAGTTATAGATTTAAAACAACATCAGGCAGTTAGTGGTAAATCCGGAATGAGGGATACTTACCAGCCATTAAACTCAGTTTTTGCTTCATCTTCAAATCCTCTTGATATTGCTCAGGGATTAAAGTTAAATGGTGCAGATGAGATGTATATTGCTGATTTAGACTTAATAGAATCAGTAGGACACAACATTAATGATATTAAACTTGTAAATACAGTTTTACCAGTAATATTTGATGGTGGAGTTAAAAATTGTGAAGAATTTGAATTTTATCTTGATTATGCTTATAAAATCATTATTCCAACAGAAACACTTGAAAGTATTGATGAGATGAGAAAAATCTTTGAAAAATATCCAAAACAAAGAATTGTAGTTAGTGTTGATGTAAAAGATGATGAATTGCTTGCAAAACATTTAGATTTAAATTTAGATGAATTTAAAGAAATCTTAAAAGAGCTTGATCCTGATGATATTATTCTTTTAGATATATCTGGTGTAGTACTGAAAAAGGATATAATAAAGAATTACTTGATAAATTTGATGACTTAAAAGAAAAATTAATTATTGCAGGTGGACTTAATAAAGAGTCATTAGCTGAATTAGAATCATTGGGTATAAAAAAAGTATTAATAGGAACTAGCCTACATTCTGGTGAAGTTAAAATATTAGACTAGAACGCTTAAAACTAAATATGGGCCTATGCATGCTAATACAAATAATAGTATGCCTAATCCTAATTTAAAGTTTTTATCTTCTAAAGATCCAGAAATAATCATCACTATTCCAATAACACCACATATTACCGGAAGAATGTGGGAAAATATTGTTGTTCCAAATACTGCCATTTAAATCACTATTATTATTTCATTTTTCAAATTATATAAATATAACTTAATTATTCAAATAACTGTAGTTATAATAAATTTTTTATGGGTGAAATATATAATATAGTAGCAAAATACTATATGGTAGACATTACTTTAAAATTTGTTTAAATTATTATGATTTGAAAAAAATATATTTGTTTGTTTAATTTTCCAAATGTTTTATATACTATGATTGACATAATAGTTATAATAACAATTGTTATATATTTATTTAAGGTATGATTATTATGGTTAACAAAGGAACCGATATTTTAAAAGAAGGATTCGCTAAGATGACTAAAGGCGGAGTTATTATGGATGTTGTAAATGCAGAACAAGCTGCAATCGCAGAAGATGCTGGTGCAGTTGCTGTAATGGCTCTTGAAAAAGTACCTGCAGATATTCGTGCTGCAGGTGGAGTAGCTAGAATGGCTGATCCAACAATTGTTGAAGAAGTTGTTGATGCAGTATCTATTCCAGTTATGGCAAAAGCTAGAATTGGTCATATAGCTGAAGCACAAATTTTAGAAACTCTTGGAGTAGATATGATTGACGAAAGTGAAGTACTTACTCCTGCTGATGAAGAATACCACTTAAACAAAAAAGAATTCACCATTCCTTTCGTATGCGGTGCACGTGACTTAGGCGAAGCATTAAGAAGAATTGATGAAGGTGCAGCAATGATTCGTACCAAAGGAGAACCTGGTACTGGAAACATTGTTGAAGCTGTACGTCACATGAGAAAAGTTATGGGTGAAATCAGAACCATTCAAACTTTAGAAGAAGAAGAGCTCTGGAAATATGCAAGAAGCATCGAAGCACCAATTGACCTTGTTAAAAAAACCGCAGAACTTGGAAAATTACCTGTAGTAAACTTCGCTGCTGGTGGTATTGCAACTCCTGCTGATGCATCCTTAATGATGCAATTAGGTTCTGATGGAATATTTGTTGGATCTGGAATTTTCAAATCAAACAACCCAGAAGCATTTGCACGTGCTATTGTAGAAGCAACTGCAAACTATGATAAACCTGAAGTATTGGCTGAAGTATCAAAAGGTTTAGGCCAAGCTATGAAAGGTATTGAAATGTCAACTTTAAACGCACAAGATAGAATGCAAGATAGGGGAATCTAAATCCCTTAATCTTTTTTTTATCATGACACTTGTTGTTATTGGTCCGGTAACAAATGATTTAGTTGTTATTGGTAATGAAAGTTCAAATAAAGTTGGTGGAGCAACATATTTCCAATCTTTTGTATTTGAAAAATTCTATAATGATTATTTGGCTATTGTTAACTGTTCCAATCCTGATTTAATCAGTGATTTTCCAGAAAAACAAAAAGTTAAGCTAATTTTAAAAGACGATACTCATTTTTTCATAAACGAATATCCTGACGAACAAAACAGGGATTATAGAGTGCAGTTAAGTAATTTTGCTCAAATCCCAATTCTTAAAAGTGACTTGGAAAAAATATTTCCTGAAAAAATTGATGCATTTGTTTTAAATCCTCTAAACAGATATGATTTTCCACCTGAAACAATTGATTATTTAAAAAGTTTTGATGTTCCGATTTTCATGTCAATTCAAGGATTTTTAAGAATCCCTGGTGATGAATTAAATGAAAATTATGGCATAAAATTATCAAACTTTGATGAATTAAGTGATATTTTAGAAGGTATTACTTCAATATTTTTAGATGAGCGTGAAGCAAACATCATAGGCGAATGCAGTGATGTAGATGAAGTAATCATAACTAATGGAAGTCATGGATCTAGAATAATCTCAAAAGATTGTGAAACTAAAATTGATGCAGTTAAATGTGATGATATTGAAGATTCAACAGGATGTGGGGACACTTATATGGCAGCATATATTGCTAAAAGGTTAAACAATAGCTCCATTAAGGATTGCGGTAATTTTGCATCAAAAATAGCAAGTGAAAAATTAAAAAGATTTGGACATTACTAAGGTGATGTTATGGTAAAAATTGGAATATTGAATTTACAGGGTGCTGTAAGTGAACATTATGATATAACCAAAAAAGCAGTAGAAAATATGGGCGTTGATGTGGACGTTGAATATGTACGTTACGCTGATGATGTTGCAGATTGTGACGGTTTAATCATTTCCGGTGGGGAAAGTACAGTAATTGGTAAATTAATCCATAAAAGAGGAATTGACAAAGTTATTAAAGACAATAACATTTCAGTATTTGGAACCTGTGCAGGAATGGTTTTACTTGGTAAAAAAACAGATTTCGACCAGCCATTACTCGGATTAATGGATATTACTGTTAAAAGAAACACATACGGCAGTCAGAAAGACTCATTTGAAAGTCCTATTGAAATCTTTGGAAAAGAGTATATGGGAGTTTTTATCAGAGCTCCAGTACTTGAAAGTTATGATGAATCCAAAGATGATATTGAAGTTTTATCAACATTTGATGATGAAGTCATTGCTATCAAACAAGGACAACATATTGCAATATCATTTCATCCTGAATTAACTGAGGATACTTTAATTCACGAATACTTCATCCGTGAAGTTTTGAATAAACAATAATTTTATTCAAAATTTTCTTTTTTTGATTATCTTAGAAACTTTTATTAAGCAATATTATCTATAATTAATATTGTATTTCTTAATTTTTTAAACACTACAAAGGGTCATCATGTTAAACAAATCATCTAATATAATCGAAAAGGAATTCAAAAACTTACGTAAGGAACTATTAGATTTAACTCTAAGAAATCCACTTCTTAACTTTAAAACACGTGCAAAAACCATTACTATAGTAAATCAGAGTCCTATAAACATTTTTCAGACATTAGTTTTACAAGATAATAAGATGTATTTTGTTGCTAATAAGAAAGATAAAAAAGAGGATAAATCTTCTGTATGGGATCATATTCCATTTGATTTTTCAAAATTTGCAGAAGGCGACAAAAAACTAGCTACTGATTTGACTCCAAAAGAACTCCAAAAAAGATTATATTATATCAACAACCAGGCTAAAACAATGCTTCAGGAACAAGGTTACAATATCTTGTACTTGGCTGTTGGTTTTTTAGAATGGACGGATAAATCAAAACCTAAACAAAGAAATAATGCTCCTTTAGTGTTAATTCCAGTTGCAATGGAGAGAAAAAAAGTAGGAGAATCATTTAACCTTGAATGGACTGGAGAAGACATTCAAACCAACATTTCACTTAAAGCTAAATTACTTGAAGCAGGTATTGAATTTCCTGATTTTGAATTTAAAAGATATGGTGAGGTTATTGACCATTATCTTGCAAGTGTTCGCCGTGCAGTTAGCAGAATGGACGGATGGAAAGTCAATAACAACGTTGCATTAGGATTTTTTAGTTTTACCAAGTTTGTAATGTATAATGATTTAAATCCTGAAGCATGGGAAGATAATGTTGATTTAACTAAAAATGAACTTATCCAATCTATTTTCAACCCTGCTAAAAATGATCATGAAGCATTTAGAGAAGAAGACATAGACTCAAGGTTAGAATATCAAAATATGTATCAGGTTTTAGATGCAGATTCATCTCAAATTGCAGCTATTCAGGATGTAAAAGCAGGACGTAATCTTGTTGTAGAAGGACCTCCTGGAACTGGTAAATCACAAACAATTGTAAATTTAATTGCTGAGTTATTAGCTGAAGGAAAATCAGTTTTATTTGTATCAGAAAAGATGGCTGCACTTGATGTGGTAAAAGATAGGCTTGCAGGTGTAGGTCTTGGTAAATTTGTTTTAGAATTGCATTCTCACAAAACCAGAAGAAGAAAATTCCTTAAAGATTTACAAAAGGCAACTAATGTAAGATCTCAAGATCAACTAAACATTGACCAGACAATTCGTAAATTAGAAACCTTACGCCGTCAATTAGATGATTATTCTCAAATTATTCATCATCCTTACTTTGCAGTTAATTTATCTGCATTTGAATTATACGGTATGAAAGAATCAGCTGATGACCATTTTGCATCAAAAGATATGCTAATGCCGTTAGTTAGATTTGATGATCCTGAATCAATTACTCTAAAAGATTTAGATGACATGAAATTATCTTTGGAGAGCTTAGCAGAGTTATATCAAACAATCTCTAAAGAAAATCCATGGAGTAAATGCTCACCAAAAAGTTTACTTCCGGCTGATTTAAGGGAAATTGAAATATTAATTGGCGATTCTTTATATGCACTTGATAATTTCCTTGTTGAACGTGGAAGAGTTTATGATATCTACGGAATTAAAAAACCAGATACACTAAATGAATTCCAAAACTCACTTTCAGCTTTCGAGATAATCAAATCTCAAAATGCAGAATTAATTGATGGAAGCATACTAAAATCCGGAGCATGGAATAATAACAATGACGATGCATTTAAATTGATTAATGAGCTTCAAAAGTATCAAAAATATGCTCCAGTTTTAAATAAATTCAACCAAAGTATTTTCCAGGTTGACATTGACAGATTAATATACGAGTTAAGAAACATTTCAAATAAGAAATTCAGATTCTTCAACAACAAACAGCACATTGAACTTGTTGAGAGATATTACTCTGTTCCAGTATCTGGAAGTGTTGATGATATTATAAATGATTTACAGGAAGCAAAAGCAATAATTAAAATTAGAAAAAACATTGAAGCTAATGACGCATTAGGCCAGAAATATTTCGGAGGATACTGGCATTTAAATGCAAATATTGATGATTTAAAAGCTATTGCTAAATGGATGCATGAGTTTACTGCTCTTGTACGTGAAGGAACATTTTCCGATAATACTATTGAATTGATGAGCAAGGATTTATTTGATATTAAACCTGAAAGAGACCTTGCAGAATATATTGATGCTGGTGAAGAATTTGTTAAAGTACTCTCCAGACTTAAAGATAAATTAAACCCAAGAAGTAAATTAATCTTTAAAAGAGAAACTGGGGATGTTCCATTTGAAGCATGGAAAAACCAATTGTACAACTGGAGAGGACAACTCTCAAGCTTACATTTATGGTCCCAGTATTTAAACACTAAAAATTCACTCAAATCATCTAATGCAAGAATGTTTGTAGACTCAATTGAGAAAAGAAACATTAAAAAAGAAGATATTTCTGCATTAGTTGAAGGTAACTTTGCAGATTCACTTTTAAACATATTATTCGTTGAAAACCATGAACTTGCAACATTTGTAGGTGAGCTTCATGAAAACAGAATTCGCGAATTCAAAGATTTGGACAAGCAGATTTTAGTATTGAACCGTAAAAGAATCTATCAAAAACTAAACAGCAATATTCCAAAAATCTTTGGTGGAACTGAAAACCCACAGGCTAAAATATTGGCAGGAGAATTTACAAGAAAAAGCGGACACATGCCGGTTAGAAAACTTTTAGAAAAAACTGGTGGATTAATTAAACAGATTAAACCTTGTTTTATGATGTCTCCGTTATCTATTGCACAATATTTGGATCCAACAAATGAAGAATTGCAATTTGATGTTGTAATTTTTGATGAAGCAAGTCAGGTAAAACCTGAAGATGCATTAGGAGCATTTATGAGAGGAAAAACAGCAGTTGTTATGGGAGATACTCAACAATTACCTCCAACTTCCTTTTTTGACCAGATGTCCGATGCTGAAAGCGATGAAGAAGAAGCAACTTCAATAGATATGGAAAGTATTTTACATTTATGTAAATTATCATTCCCTGTTAAAATGCTTAAATGGCACTATCGTAGTCGTCACGAATCCTTAATTTCAGTTTCAAATAAGGAATTTTATGATAATGACTTATTGGTTTATCCTTCACCTTCACATAATGACCCAGAACTTGGTTTAAAATTCCACTACAATCCAAATACTGCATATCATAGAGGATCATCTTCTGCAAACCCTCTAGAAGCACAGGATGTTGTAGATGAAATTTTCCACCATTTCGAAAAATATGGGGATACAAAAAGCTTAGGTGTAGGTACATTTTCCGTTGCACAAAAAAATGCAATTTTAGAAGCATTGGAAGTAAGACGTAAAGAAAGACCAGAATTCGAACCATTATTCTCAGATAATAAAGAAGAAAGATTCTTTGTTAAAAACCTTGAAACAATACAAGGGGATGAAAGAGATGTTATCTTAATCAGTGTAGGTTATGGTTATGATGAAACCAGAAAAATGTCTCTTAACTTCGGTCCTCTAAACCAGAATGGTGGTGAAAGAAGACTTAATGTATTAATTACTCGTGCAAGAGAAAAATGTGTTGTTTTCTCAAACTTCAAAGCATATGATATGAAATTAACAGCAAACCCACCTTATGGTGTAAAATCACTTAAGGAATTCTTGGAATATGCTGAAAAATTAACATTAGGAACAGATACTAAAGATGAATATGCAAAACAACCGTTTGAAGATGCAATAGCTAGTTTCCTTGAAGAAAATGGTTATACTGTAGATAAACAAATAGGATGTGCAGGATTTAGAGTAGATCTTGCTATTGTTGATGATGAAAATCCTGGAAAATACATTTTAGGTATTACAACTGACGGTAAAATGTATTCTTCAAGTAAAGTAGCACGTGACAGGGACAGATTACGTGAACAAGTTTTAACAGGTCTTGGATGGAAACTTTACCACTTATGGTCTACAGACTGGTACAGAAATAGAGATTTAGGACGTAAAAAGCTATTGGACTTTGTTCAAAAATCTATTCGCCAAACCCGTGAAGAAGAAAAACGTCGCTCTGAAGAAGAAAAAAGATTAGCTGAAAAAAGAAGATTGGAAGCTGAAAAGAAAGCTGAAGAGTTGCGTATAGCACGTGAAAAAGAAGAAGCTGAAAGAAAAGCATTGGAAGAACAAGAAAATGCTGAAGAATTTGATATTTCAGATATTGGACCTAGTGACTTTGTTGAAGTTGAAATTGAAGATGATTTCTTAGAAAAACCAACTGATGTAAGCTCAATCGACCCTAAAGAGCTATTTGGTGAAGATCCTTCAGAATTTGTTGTAAATAAAGAAGAATCTAAAACTAAATTTGATGAACAAGAAGATAAATCTCAATTTAAAGAAGCTTCTAATGTGGATGGGAAATCTGACTTTGATAATAGTTCCAGTAGTGAATCTCAATTTAAAGAAGTTTCTAATGTGGATGAGAAATCTGTCTTTGATGATGTTT
>SAMEA3663215__coassemble_276_pt1 | contig 13643 bp, 14 predicted proteins | sample SAMEA3663215__metabat2_high_PE_014 | metagenome-assembled genome bin SAMEA3663215 (sample SAMEA3663215) | pig gut metagenome | biome: pig gut; feature: pig-associated habitat; material: faeces | place: China | collected 2013 | reverse complement strand
AATTCAAAGTTTTTCTAAAGATATTAAATAAATATTTTTTATATTAATATCTAAAGGAGGTAAATTATCATAAGAATAATCAACTATCTTATTAATTAGTGTAAACCTTTTAATCTTTTTTCTTTTGCTTTTTTTAAGACTTCTTCTGCGGATTGATTTTCATGAGCTCCTTCACGCAGCAGCATCAATAGTTTGTGATAATCATGATCCAGTAAATCGTAGCGGGATATCCATTCACTCAATTCCATGCTCCTTACCCAATCAGTTACTTTAGATTCACTCCCGAACATTATTTTTGCAACATGGAAATATTCATTTTCAATAATCTTGTTTTCACATTTTCCCAAATATATTGCATAAGTTTTACCCGGAAGATATTCAATGTCTGATGCCTTTGAACATTCTTTTGGAGTATCTTTATCATCTGCAACGTAACCTATCAGCATATCATCCAAATAAACTACCAGATTAGGTACAAATTCTCCTCCCCAATCTTTTTTCTCTATTTTAAGTACATCCCCTTTTTTGAAAAATTCTTTTGGAGAATCCATTAATTCTGTATCAAAAGCCATTAGATTTTCTTTACCTATTTTCTCTAATGTTGCACTTCCCAAATTTGAACTGCATTCCATAATATCTACCTTAAATCACCATATCCTTTAACGAGAACAATTGAATAAATTAAATATTGTCTGTTTCATTTCTTATTTCTTCTAATCTTTTGTGCAGGTTGGAGCATGTTCCGTCTTCTCTACATTTATCTTGCATGTATGTATCACCGGCATGACGGTCTGACCTTTTAATGAAAGTGAGTATTGTCACTATTTCCGGAAAAGTTAATTTTTCTTTTGATAACTCTAGAAAATCTCTTTTACTATATTTATTTTCTATTTCACGTAAATTTTTCATGTAATTAAAATCGATAACCATTGATTTACAATTATGGCATATTAATTCCCCTTCTTTTAATGTTTCATCACAAAAATGACATTTCATAAAATCACCATATTTTTTATTTGACTATTCTCCCAATATGGAATTGTATATCTGCATATCTATCCAAATATAATAAATAGCTTCCTTGAGCAATATCTTCAATTTTATCTTGCAGTTCAGATGCTGATGAGGTTAATTCATATTTTGTATAATCTTTATTTGCTACATAACCTATCTTTTCATTTTTAGCATATACTGCAATTGCATCCTTATCAAATTCATTATCGGGTTCCTTAACAAGTTTTAACGGCATGCCTGAAGTAAGAGTTATATTATTTCTATAAAACTGTCTTCCAGTTATTGTAAACAATTCAGATTTATCATATCCTTTCAAAGTTTCATGATTTCGTTGGAATTTATTTTCATAATCTATATAAAAATTAATACTGTCTCTCATTCTAAGATATTTATTGATATCTTCCTCACTATCTCCAGGAAGAGCATTCATTGCCTTTATGATTTTATTTTCTGCTTCTTTCAGTTTATTTAATCCGTTTGGTAATTCTTTTGACTCTTCAAGTAATTGATGTGACCAACTCAATAGCATTCTGGCTTTGTTTTCATAAACCAACTTCTGTGGAGATAATTCAAGTGATTTGTTATAACATTTTTCAGATTCGGCATATCTTTTCATGCCTTCAAGAATAATTGCTTTTCTGTTCCAGTTGTTTGCATGTCTGTCATTTAAATCCAATGCTAAGTTAATATAGTGAAGTGCTTCTTCCTCTTGGAACTCCATATAATGATTCCAAGCTTTTTTTGAGTATTCATTTATCTTGCGAGTTGTTAAATCAACTTCAATACCCTTGTGATGCTCTTTCTCATCATCGTGACCGTGACCCCAGTTCTGGGCATCCATCCAACCGTCTCCCCAATCTACTGGATCTCCTATATGCCATTCATTCATAAAAATCACCTTTTACAGAGTATATTAATCATCTGTAATGTTAAATATTAAATTCAATCGTTCTTCAATATTGGCAGCAGTTTCATATAAATCATCTGTACGATAGCTATTGTCTTGATTAATATCATAACCATATTTATTCAATAATTCAACAGATTCATCAATATCTTCCCAGGTCAAAACATTTCTTTCATGAAGAGTTGTTAATCTTTCTAATTCCATCATGATACCAATATAATTTAATTTTCTTCTATTAAAATTTTTTAACTCCGTTGAGTAAATACAGTCAGCATTATCATCAACTAAAAATTTCTGGCCATATAAATGTAAGAATAAATCCGCAATAACATGCAAGTCATCTGAAACCATTAACAGATCACTATAATTACTTTCCAAATAATTTCTTTTTAAAATTATTGGAGTACGTTTTGGACTACCGCAACGAATCCACATGAAAAAATCCATATTGACATTTTCTAAATAATCATCAACTATTGCTTTAACACATGCAGAATTCCTCTTCTCTATATTAAACCAGTGTGCACACATAGTTTCCATACCTATTCTTGCATATTTTCCTTCTTTATCTTTTTCTTTTGCTTTATCCCATTTCTTAACTGACATTGTAAACCTCAATAATTATCTGTCCTCAAAATCTATACCATATTTATATTTTAATTCTTCATCATATACATATTCATTTTGAAGAAGTATATCAGTCCATTCTTTAATATATTTGTCTTTAAAAACTTTCCAAGCATTAGTATCTTTATATTTCTTCCCATATCTAACATTAAATTACCATTCTGCGATTTGCTTTGAGATATTCTTATTATTTTTAATTAATCTTGCATTCTCTGATAATTTCATAATATTCTCCAAATATTTGTAAATCTAATCAATACCCTAAACTATAATAAGTCATTTAAAATTTTTATTTATTTCCTCATTTGTTTCGATTTTTTTATCAATTAAACTCAAGTAATAAACTATTTTTTGTTGTATATCCAATGGAGGTAGTTTTAAAGGAATTTCTTCGATGACTGCTCTTTTTGATATATTAACTTGGACAGAGCCAGTAGAACGGGATACTAATGAATTATACCCTTCATATGAACAGAAAAAGTACTTTAAAAATTCTGGAAGAATTAAATCTTTATTAACTCTTAAAGTCAATAAAGCTTGACTTATAATTCCTTTTGGATCATCATCTTTGATTATTGAAACTTTACCAACAGTACCAGAACAACTAATTATCAAATCATCAGGATAAGTTGTAAATCGTTTTAATGATTGGTATTTTTCTTCATCAATAAAATATCTAAAAATTCGATTATCATATATTGCATTTTGCTGTTCATAAACTGGAATTCCTTCAGATTTCATTTCAGTTCTTTTTAATGCGGAACCAAAAGGCCCTCTAATATATCCTTTCTCTGATAAAACATCCTTAAGAACAACATCATTCCATTCTAAACTCAAATTTAATTTGATTGTATTTAAAATAGTTGATAAAAATTAAAAATATTTTTAAAAAGAGAGATAATAGGTGTTGGACCGACGAATCAAACACCTCGTGTTTTTTTAAGGAAAATTATTATGTGGCAGATTTTTTTAATTTTCCAACGACTTGCATCGAATTAGAGAAATTGTGTGAAAATCTAATTCAACACGAACTTTTATAATATGGAGATTTATTATTAGTTGTCTAATAATATAAGAGAATATTTTTAGGTGTCCATAAATTTCATCTCTATTACATAGTTGGTCATCATAGTATATATAGGTATGCATTTTTTTAGGTCAACCTAAAACTTCATTCTCCATAAGTTCACAAAATTCAAGATAAACATATTCCCTGTTTTCCACAGTCACTTCAAGAACTGTTGTATCCGGATGATTTTTCACATCCAATGGAAGTCCTTTCATCATTGGTTTTACAACTCCAATCACGGGCACGTCACTGTCAGGAATTTCCAAAACACGTCTGTTGAACTTCAGGGCACGTGTTTCCATAAATCCGATTTCATCCATCAGTATGAGATCATAATCTCCAGGTGAATTTAGTATCTCGACCCCTCTTAAATCAAAGTTTTCAGGATAAGCATCTCTTTTATGAGTCCTAGTTCCAACGTGACTATGTTTACTATAATCAACTTCAAATTTAGTGGCTGGCACTATATATACTCCTCTATAAATACCAAGGTTTTCATCAAAATTAGTCAGGGTCTTGAAACCGCCAATCTTCAAATCCGGATGACTGGAAATAAACCTGTTCAGGATAGTACTTTTTCCAACTTGCACATTTTCCTGTTAAAAATATATTCATGATATTTAAAATTATAAAAAAAAGAATTTTTTAATTAAAATCAGTTTACAACTCAAAATTGAAGCTTACAGTTGTAAATTTCATTCCGTTGTCTCTGATTTTTTTGGATTTTATTTCAACTTTTCCGTATTTCTTTAAAAAGGAATTAATTTCCCTTGAAACGGAATCATAGTTTCTTCTGTCATAAACCCTGTAGTTTCCCATAAACTTGACACTTTCACTTCTGTTTAGAACATTTACCTGGTCAAGTCTGAATGATTCGCCGTTTTTTTCTAAAACTGAGTTTATTTTCTCAAAATTTCTTCTTTGATTTTATCTTTTTCTTCGCTGCCGATCATAATATCATCTTCTTATAGTTAACCTTAATTTTAGGTTTGCTTGTATATCACTATTTCTATATGTGTCTGGATTAAATAATCACATTTTGGTATGTGGCTTCAATTTCATCAAAGCTTTTATCAAAAAGCGGGAAATATAATAGCATCCGGTTGTACATTTTCTTTGCTTTTTCAACTTCCCCGTCTATCATAAGCAGAGATATGTATTCTAGATAAAAGTTGAGATTTCTGGAATCTATGCTGATTGCAGTTTCATATTCTCCCATTTTAAAATAAGTGATTCCAATCAATGTTAATAGTTCATCATCATGACTTAATGATAATGCCCTTTTAAGCTGCTTGATGGATTCATCGTACCTTTTAAGCTTAAACAGTATCTCTGCCAGATACCTTGTATTGTCAAAATCCAAATTTTCAACATTTAAGAGTTCTTCAGCAGTCTTTGAATGATTTTCAGTAGTTTCACAGTCAAGTTCTGCAAAACTGTTTAGATGGTTGTCGGTTGTCATAACATTAAATGCGGTCTTTTTGCATATTAATGTTGTGATTATAAAAAAAGAGTATGAATTTAGGATTTTGATCCTAAATTAATTTTTGAATTTCTTCACGTACTGTCTTGTTGACCATACCACCGTCTGCTTTTCCTTTGAGCTGTTTCATACATATACCCATTAAAGGACCCATAGCTCCCATTTGACGTTCTTTTACCATTCCTTCGTTTTTAGCAACGATTTCTGAAATGATTTTAACGACGTCCTCTTCGCTGAGCATGGTCAAGTTGTTTTTCTCAGCAATTTCAGCTACTTCGCTTTCAGGTGCTTTTATGGTTTCAACGGCAAGTTTACGTACGCTGTCTTTTGCAATTTTACCTTCTGCTAGGAGAGTAAAGATTCCTTTGAAATGGTCTAAGGTTAAAACATTAATGTCATGGCCTTCCCTTTTGATCTCACGAAGGTCATATGCAAGAAGTGATGCTACAGGAGTTGAGTCCACATCAACATCTGCCAAAATAGCTTCAAACATGTCTGCTTCCTGTCTTCTGACAAGTTGTGCAGCAAGGTCTTCACTTAAGTTGTATTCTTCAATGATTCTTGCCTGTTTTACGTCAGGAAGTTCAGGTAAGTTGTTTGCAATGGGTTCAACTCTGTCAGATGTAATTTTGAATAATGGAATGTCTGTTTCAAGATACATTCTGTTAGCGGTTGGAAGAGGTCTCATGTATTCGGTGTTACCGTCTTCTAATGCCTTACGGGTTTCTTCAACTACTCCATCTAAACCGAGTGCTGCTCTTCTTTTTACTTCCTCTAAAGCGGAAACTGCAATGTCTTCATCGTGAGCTACAATAATGAATGCGTCTTCTTCGCCGATGTTTAAGTAATCAGCTACTTTGTCAACTTCTTCCTGGGTGATTCCGTATGCAGGCAATTCATCGGAGTGGAAAATACCTGATACTCCACGTTTTTTAGCATAGCTTGCAATTTCAGTTCCGAATCTTCTTCCAGGCTGTACTTCCACACCAATCAATCCGTCGTAGCCTTTTAAAACTACTGCTTTGATGGTTTCAGCTGATTTCAAGATTTTGGATTCAGTATCTTCAAAGAGTTCATCTAAATCGTGGATTTCATCCAATACTTCAGCATTTCTTTCTTTAAGCTGTTTTTTAATGTCAATTAAAGCAAGCTGTCTTTGGATTTCACGGTTTACGATTTCAGCCATCAAGTCCAAGTCCTGTACACCTTTGATTTCCACACGTGCTCCTTCTGCAATGGAAATGTTCAAGTCCTGTCTGATTGTACCGAGTCCTCTTTTAACGTTGGTACTTCTCAAGATTTGACCGAGCATGTATGCAACTTCACGTACCTGATCCGGGTGGTGCATTGAAGGGTCAGTGGTTACTTCAGCAAGAGGTATTCCAAGTCTGTCCAATCTGAACTCGGTAAAACCGTCTTTGGTTTCAATTCTTCTTGCAGCATCCTCTTCAAGACCTAAACTTTCGATTACAACTTTTCCGTATGGGGTTTCAAGGTATCCGTCGGTTGCAACCATACCGGTTCTCTGGAACCCACCGGTGTTACTTCCGTCAATAACCTGTTTTCTCATTGTATGGAACTCGTCAACAACATGCATATTCATTAAGCATGCAATTGTAATACAGATGTCAAGTGCTTCCTCGTTTAAGCTGTGAGGTGGCTCGTCATCGTTTTCAACAAGACAGGTGTGTTTTGCGAAGTTTTCGTATTTGAAGTTCATTCCTCTTAAAGATTCCTGAAGTGCAGCTCTGTCGATTTCTCCAAGCTCTGATTGGGTTGGTCTTAATTTCCTTTGAACTATTTCATCAAAGTCATCATCAACAAGCTCTGTTTTACAAGGACAGAATAATTTGTGTTCACTGTTCAATTGTTGGTGAATTTCAAGTCCCATTTTTAATCCTAATTTTTCGTAATCCATACTTAATCACCCTAGTTCAAGAAATCCTTAATGGAGGATTTTTTGCTGAATTCACCTGCAATGTTCTTGTGCATGATCTCTTTTACTTCACTGTAGTCATCGCTTTGACCTAATGCCCAGCATAATTTCACGTAGGTGGTTTCAGGAGTCATGTCGATACCTGAGATTACGCCTGCATCGATGATGTTACGTCCGGTTGAGTAAACGTTCATGTTGACTCTTCCGTAGAGACATTGTGATGTCATGATGATTGGAATGTTTTCATCTCTTGCTCTTTTGAATGAATCGATGAGTTCATTTGGAACGTGTCCAAGACCGGTTCCTTCAATGACAAGTCCTTTGTATCCTTTATCAATGTGATATTCAATGTAGTCAGGAGAAATTCCTGGGAAACTTTTGATGAAACCTACTTTTGATTCAATAGCAGTATTCAATTCCAACTCGTTTTCACCACGTTTGGTATAGGTGTAGTCGGGATTAATGTTGACTTTTTTGTTTTCAATTTTAGCTATTGGCTGAGCGTTGATGCTTCTGAATGTATCTCTTCTTGAAGTGTGCATTTTTCTTACTTTGGTTCCTTTATGTAAGTAAGTGTATTTGTCATTTAAGCTTCCGTGCATACATACGGATACTTCTGCAATGTCTGATTTAGCAGCGATTACAGAATCGATTAAGTTGATGTTCGCATCACTTGAAGGTCTGTCGGAACTTCTCTGTGCACCTGTAATGACAATAGGAACTGGAGTTTTAAGCATGAAGCTTAATGCAGCTGCAGTGTAGTGCATAGTATCAGTACCGTGTGCAATTACAACACCGTCAGTACCGTTTGAGATATCGTTTGCTATTTCTTCAGCAGCTTTTACCCAGTATTCAGGTTTCATGTCTTCACTTAATATATTATATAAAGCTTTAACGTTGTAGTTAGCATAGTCCAATAATTCCGGATTAGCTTTTATAAGGTCTGAAGCGGTAAAAGCAGGGTGAACTGCTCCGGTTCTGTAGTCGATAACGGATGATACTGTACCACCGGTTGAAACGATTGAAATGTTCTGTTTATCAGGATCGTTTGGAATTTCACTTTCTCCAAATCCTATTTTAGGTTTTTCACCTTTTTCAACGAGTTCTGCAGTAGTATTTTCGATAGCTACTCCGATATTGTATCCGCTGGATAATTTTAAAACTAAATATCCATCATCAGCATCCTCTGGTCTGTCAAGTAAGATACCAGTATAGGAGATATCTTCCTTGTTGATTTTAACGGTATCTCCTATACCTAAACCATAGGTTTCAATAAATTTCTCAGCATTTTCTTTGTAAGTCATTAAATCACACTATGAATTGTTTTTCAACCATTCTGCTCCTGCTTTTAAAACATCAATGTTTACGTCAATAACTTTAGGTTTGGATGCAAACATGTCACGAATAGCGTTTTCGTAGGATTCTGCTTTTAAAGCATCAGTAAGTTCAGTCAATGCACCAAGCAATGCGGTGTTTGCAGTTCTTGCATTTCCATGCTCTTCTGCAATGTCCATACATGGCATAGCAATCACGTTAACGTCTCTGTCGGTTTCAAACTCTCCGATTTTGGAATCGTAAAGAATAGTTCCGCCAACTTTAACGTCAGGTGCAAACTGTTCGAGGGAAGGTTTGTTTAAAGCAATAAGAATGTCAATTTCATCAACTACAGGAGTTCCTATAGTTTCATTGGAAATAACTACTGAACAGTTGGATTTTCCTCCTCTTTGTTCAGGTCCGTAACTTGGATACCATGAAACGTGTTTTCCTTCATCACAAGCAGCGTGTGCAATGGTAAGTCCTGCACTTAATACTCCTTGACCACCGAAACCGGATACTTTAATACTTGTTGGAGTGATGCTTGCATCATCAACGTAACCTGATTCACCTTCTCTGTTAACATTGAACACTTTATCCAATGTTTCAGTGGAAAAGTCACTTACAGGTCTTTGTACAGGTTCTCTTCTGTACATGTCGTTTCTGAAGTTTTTAACAGGGAACTCTTTTTCCATTTGTTCTTCGATGAACTTTTGAGCTCCTTTAACGTCCTGTTTTAAGTTGGTAGGACAAGGGGATAAGATTTCAACAAATGAATATCCTTTTCCTTCTTTCTGTATGGTCAATGCCTGTTTGATTGCAAATTTAGCAAGTCTGATTTTAAGTGGATTTGCAAGGGAAACCCTTTCAATGAAAACAGGTGCTTTTAAAGTATTAATCAATTCGCACATGTGAGTAGGGTGTCCTGCATAGTTAGGATCTCTTCCTGTTTGACATGTAACTGTTTTTTCACCAATTAAAGTGGTTGGAGCCATTTGACCACCGGTCATTCCGTAAACTGTGTTGTTCACGAAGAATACGGTCATTTTTTCTCCTCTGTTAGCAGCCTGTAATGTTTCGTTTAAACCGATGGATGCTAAATCACCGTCTCCTTGGTAGCTCATAACGATTGCATCATCTTCAGCTCTTGAAATACCAGTTGCTACTGCAGGTGCTCTTCCGTGAGCGGTCTGGAAGTTTCCGCAGTTGAAGTAGAAGTATGCGTATACGGAACATCCTACAGGGGAAATCATTACACATCTTTCCTGGATTCCGAGTTCATCCATACATTCTGCAATTAATTTATGTATAATTCCGTGTCCACAACCAGCACAGTAGTGAGTTGACTGGATATTGTTTCCTTTTCTTGGATATTCTTCTAAAAGGGATTGTGGATTTCTACGTACTTTTAATTCATAATCTTTACCAATTTCTTGTTCACTCATTTTTCCACATCCTTTAGTCAATTATATTTGGACTAGCTTTTTCTGAAGTTCTTTTGGATAAGTCTAAGTCATGGTCTTCAAAGCCAGCAATTTCATAAACTTTAGCAAGAATTTGTTTCAATTCAATTAAGTTTCCACCCATTCTGTTTACAAGATGGGTTCCTTCTCTTCTAAGAGCAGCATACTGTACATCTGCAAGCATTTGACCGTTACTCATTTCAACGGAAATGAATTCAACGCCTTTGTCAGATAACTCTTTGATTCTTTCAGTTGGGAATGGGGATAAAGTGATTGGTCTTAAGAGTCCAACTTTAATTCCGTTTTCACGGCTTTTATCCACTGCAGATCTTGCGATTCTGCTGCTTATTCCGTATGAAACCAAAACGATGTCTGCATCTTCAACTTGGTATTCGTCAACGATTACTTCTTCAGCTTCGATTTTTGCGTATTTTTCCTGAAGTTTGTAGTTGAAGTCTTCCAATTCATCAAAATCATTGAAGATTGAAGTAATGAGGTTGCCCATAGTGTTTTTGTTTCCTCTAACTGACCAGGATTCATCATTTTCAGGTTTGATAGCTTCAGTTGGGAATTCCAATGGTTCTGCCATTTGACCTAATGTACCGTCAGCTAAAACAACAACAGGATTTCTCCATTTGTCAGCAAGCTCGAATGCTTTCATGGTCAAGTCACACATTTCCTGAACACTGTTTGGAGCAAGTACGATGTTTTTGTAGTTTCCGTGTCCTCCACCTTTAACTATCTGGTTGTAGTCTCCTTGTTCCGGTCCGATGTTTCCAAGTCCAGGTCCTGCTCTCATAATATCCACGATAACTGCAGGAAGTTCTGCACCAGCGAGATAGGTGAATCCTTCTTGCATTAAGCTCACACCAGGTCCTGATGAAGCGGTCATTACTCTGTGGCCTGTTCCTGATGCACCGTAGACCATGTTGATTGATGCTTCTTCACTTTCAGCCTGTACAAAGTTTCTTCCAACCATCGGGAAGTATTTGGATGCTTCGTGCAAGATTTCACTTGCAGGTGTGATTGGGTATCCAAAGAAACAGTCACATCCAGCATACATTGCGCCGACAATAACTGCTGTATTTCCTTTTACCATTTGATTGCTCATCTAATTTCCCCCTTCGCCCGCTACTTTTGCTTTAATCATTTTTGCAATGGAATCGTTAGCAATGTTTTTTATTTGATGTACTTCTAATCCTAATGGCTCCGGACAGGTAAAGTAACAGTCTTTACATCCGGTACAGCCATTACCACTATAATAAGCAAATTGATATCCTGCGTTATTCATTTCTTCACTAAGTAATATTGCATTTTGAGGACATCCGACTATACATCTCATACAGCCTTTGCATATTTCTTTATTAATAACTGGGTAAGATATCTCCTCTTCAATCATTATAATCATCTAGTTAGCTTTTTGTTGATCTTTTTCTCTGATTTCAACTCTTCTGGTTTTACCACTGATGGTTTCTGGAATATCATCTACATATTCAACCATTCTTGGGTATTTATAAGGAGCTGTAACGTTTTTAACGTGATTTTGAATGTCTTTGGTAAGTTTGTCTGATGGTTCAAAGCCAGGTTGTAAAACAATACTTGCTTTTACGATTTGACCTCTTACTTCATCAGGATAAGCAGTAATTGCACAGTGTAATACTGCTTCGTGGGATAAAACTGCACTTTCTACTTCGAACGGTCCAATACGGTAACCTGAAGATTTGATGATGTCATCGTTTCTTCCAACAAAGTGAACGTATCCGTCTTCATCCACCCAAGCGGTATCTCCACAGTAGTAGTAACCGTCGTGGCATTGTTCAGCTTGTTTTACTGGGTCTTTGTAGTATCCTGTGAATAATCCTGGAGTAGGACCATTGGAAATATCGAAACAAAGTTCTCCTTTTTCACCAATATCCACTTCATTGTTGTCTTCATCTAATAATTTTAAGTTATAAAGTGGGGAAGGTTTACCAAGACAACCTACTTTAGCATCTAACCAAACAAAGGTTGCAATAGATAATGTTGTTTCAGTTTGTCCAAATCCTTCTTTAATTCTTAATCCAGAGATTTCATAGAATCTTTCAGATACTTCTGGAGGGAGTGGTTCTCCTGCTGTAGTTACATAAGTTAAATTGGAAAAGTCGTATCCCTCAATATTTTCTTTAATTAAGAATCTGTAAATTGTTGGAGGTGCACAGAAAGTATTTACTTTATTTTCAATGACTTTTTCGAGTAATTTGATTCCGTCAAATCTTACATAGTCGTAGATAAATACTGCTGTTCCTGCAATCCATTGTCCGTAAAGGTTACCCCATACTGCTTTTCCCCATCCTGTATCTGCAGCAGTGTGGTGAATTCCATCTTCTACTACATTATGCCAGTATTTAGCAGTTGGAATGTGTCCTAAACAGTAAGTATGAGAATGTGAAACCATTTTAGGGTTTCCACTGGTACCTGATGTGAAATAGATTAAGAATGTTTCATCAGCCATTGGATTTTCATCATCAGTTGGTCTTTCATAAACTGGACTTTCTTGTTCAATAGCTTTTGTGAAGTTAATCCATCCATCTCTATCAGTATCGATAACAAGTTTTTCTATGTCCCAGTCAATACTTTTTTCAGCTTCTTCAAAGTCAGGAAGTAATGAATCTTCTTCAACACTGATTACTGCTTTTACTTCAGCTTGTTTTAATCTAAATTCAATATCATGAAGTTTTAACATGTGTGTTGCTGGAATAACGATTGCACCAATTTTGTGGAGTGCAACCATACAGAACCACCATTCAAATCTGTTTTTTAAGGTAAGCATTACTTTATCGCCTTTTTTAATGCCTAATCCTTTAAGTAAATTAACAGTTTTGTTGGAATATTCTTTAATATCTTTGAATGTGAATGTGTGGTTTTCATCTTCGTCATTGGTCCAGATTAATGCGACTTTGTCTGGATCAATTTCTGCATATTTATCCACTACGTCAAAACCAAAGTTGAAATCTGGTTCATATGTTAATTTGAAATTTTTCTTAAAATCTTCATAAGAGTTAAAGTCAACTCTTTCAACAAAGTTTCCTATTAATGATGTCATTTATATTACCTCGGTTAAATGATTACATGATTACTGCTATGAACTTAGCAGGTTTGTCGTTAAGCGCTATCATTGCATGTCTGTGTGTGGAGTCAAAAAATATTGAATCTCCTTCGTTTAATATTATTTCATTGTTGTGAATGTAAACTTTTAATGTACCTTCAGTTACATATGCAAACTCTTGACCTGGGTGTGCATTAAGTGAAGGAACTGGATTTTTTTCAGGATCTACAACAACAAGGAATGTTTCAGCCTTTTTGTTGATGAATTTGGAACATAAGTTCTCGTGCAGGTATTCTTTTCGTCTGTCGACAGAAACTCCTTTGTTTGCACGGGTAACGTCGAAGATATTCATCCTACTTTCTTCTCCAGTTAATAATAATCCTAAATCAACTTTAAAAATGTGTGCAAGTTCGTATAAGAAACTAGCAGGAATGTCAACTTCCGCATTTTCATATTGGATGTAGGTTTCCTCTTTAATATTTAAGTCAGATGCAATTTCACTAATTGTAATGTCTGATAATTCTCTTAATTCTCTAATTCTATTTCCAATATCTTTATTATATTCATTCAAAATAAACACCTGATTTTATATTTGATTAAAAAATTGATTTATTATATAATAATATAACATATATTAAATTTGATTTTATCATTATATAAAGGTTATTCGAAATAGTGATAATTCATTATAATTTAGATAAAAATTTTTTTATTATTAAACTGATTTTCAAACATAAATTTTAGG
>SAMEA3663215__coassemble_248_pt1 | contig 15295 bp, 16 predicted proteins | sample SAMEA3663215__metabat2_high_PE_014 | metagenome-assembled genome bin SAMEA3663215 (sample SAMEA3663215) | pig gut metagenome | biome: pig gut; feature: pig-associated habitat; material: faeces | place: China | collected 2013 | reverse complement strand
TGCTCTTGGTGGAATATTATTTATTGATGAAGCTTACAGCTTAACATCAAAAAGTGAAAATGATTATGGAGCTGAAGCTATTGATACTCTTCTAAAAGCAATGGAAGATCATCGTGACGATTTAATTGTAATTGTTGCTGGTTATCCTGCACTAATGGATAAGTTTTTATACTCAAATCCTGGTTTAGAGTCCAGATTTAACAAATTCATATACTTTGAAGATTATAATGAAGAAGAATTGTATAATATCTTCCAGCTTATGAGTAAAGAGTCAAATCTAACTATTGATGAAGCAGGAGATAATTATTTAAAAGAGTATTTTAAGAAAGTATATGAAAACAGATCCTCAAATTTTGCTAACGGAAGAGCAGTTCGTAATTTATTTGAAGAAGTAATTACAAACCAAGCTAACAGATTAGCTAATAAAAGCGAAATAACCGATGATGAATTAAACACTTTAACATATGAAGATTTTTTAGTTGATGAAAATGAGTGAGAAAATTTGTATTAAATGTGGAAATAAAGTAGATAGCAGCGTAAATTTCTGTCCACGCTGTAAATCACAGTCATTTAAAAATGTTAATGAACTTGTAAAACCCAAAGGAAATATAATTCATAAATTGTTTTATACTTATAAAGACAGCTACTTTGTACTCTCAAAGTCCAAACTCCTTGCAATAATTACCTTTATCATATTTGCAGTGTCATTTTTACAGTTTAGTGTTTCAATAATTTTTGCAATTATAATTGCATTTTTAATTTATGTAATTGGTTTTTCACTAAGAAGAATTATTGATGATAAAAGACCTAATAAAAAATACTTCAAAAACAATAATTTAGGAGTAATTACTGATTTAAAACATTTAATTGGATATTGGCAGGATAAATATACTGGTGAGTTTGTCTTATCAAAAACTAAATTAATTTCATGGTTAGTGTTCTTTTTATTTGCATTTTCAGCAAGTACAATCAAAAATGCAACTTTATTTACTGTTGTATTAACTGCTTTAATATTTGCAGCACCAACTTTTGGAATTGGTTATGCAATTCACAGATTTATCACATCCAGACCTGTTAATAAAGTTGTTGAAAAAACAGAACCTCTTCTTAACAAAGCTGTTAAAGTTAAAACTCCAAAAGAAACTAAAATTAACAAGGACATTCCTGATTTTAGTAAATACGAAAAGCAGCTTAAAGAATTATGTACAATGTATGAAATTAAAGAGAATAATGCTCGTAAATTAATTGAAAAACGTTTTACTCCACCTCAATTAACCTATGACAGGTTCATTAAGTCTGTAGATAACTCAACTAAAATGTTTAATATGCACAGTGAAGCTATTTCCAATATTTTAGAAATGGCATCTCATGAAAGTGAAAAAATAGACAAAGAAATCAACAACCGTTTAGATATTCTTAAATCTCTTGTTAAAAAGATGGATGAACTTGTTGATGAATTGGTTATTAGTTTAAATGAGAGTGATGATGAAGGAAATGTCGACACTGTATTTGGTGATATGGACGATTTAATTGACTCTGTTAAAGACTATTAACTCATTTGTATTTATCATTATTAGTAAATAGTATAATCTACAAATTTACTAGTAATGACTAATCATAAACACTTGCGTACAGTAATTGAAGATATATATTCAAATGAAAATCAACTAACCGAAGAGCTTACTGCTCGTTTAATTCACGAGTTTAGATATTCTAATCTTTATATTCCTGCTAAAAGGGAAAATGATACTTTAAATTTTATTATTTATGAAGATGAAGGATCTAAACTCACACCGTTATTTACTGATATGGATGAATTCAGGAAGTTTTACAAAAACGATGAAAACATTCAGGTATTGCAAAATCCATTTGAATTATATCAAAATGTGCTTAAAACAACAGATATTGATGGTTATGTTTTAAATCCATCAACTGAGAAGTATCTTTTTAAAAAAGAATTTATTTTAGCAATAAAAAACATTCCTAAAACTAATTTTTATACAACCAACCCATATTCACAAGAGGAATTGTTATCTTTGAAAAAATCCGTTGACAATACTGATTTAGAGTCATTTATTGGGGATAGATCTTATGTTGGAGATTATGAAAGTTTATTTGAAAAAATGGCTAATTCACAATTGCTTGGATTGATGCTTTCTGATTTAAGCATTGATAAAGAGATTATTTCACTTAAACAAAGCGGACCTATCGCTTCAATGTATACTGATAATATTGGTGGTGTTTATGCAACAGTATTTACATCAGAAAGTAAAATGGATGTAATTAACACTGATAAAAACAAGTATTCCCAACTTGTTAATCTTGCAACTCTTGTAAACTTTATTTTAACTGAAGATATGGATGGACTTATTTTAAATCCTGAAAGTGATAATGTTTTAATTCCAAGAGTTACTCTTTTGAGATATTCGCTAGGTTTTGAAATGTATGCAAATAATGAGAGATTATCTGAAGCAATGTATTATTTATTTAAAATTTAAGGTGATGCAATGTCTGAATTATCACAATTAATTCAAATTAATAAGAATATTGAAAAACAAAACGAAGAAATTATTCGTCTTTTAAAAATAATAGCTAATGAAGCAGAAGATGAAGAAATTGAAGAAAGTATTGAAGAAGAGTTAAACGAAGAATATTTGGATGAAAATACTCTTTTTAGATATGGTGTAGGCAAATCAATTGAAGGTAAAATGGGTGTTGGTGAGGTTTATTTTATTGAAGATAAAAACATGTTTAAACTTTCAGTTGACAAAAACAACACAGCCATTGATAATTTAACAGGTAGTGCTAAGCCTAACTCATTTGCTTTAGAGAAATTAATAGCAAATGAATCCATGAAAAATAATGTTAGTTTAGAAGAGGGTACAGTAATCATTAGTTTGGATAATTCAAACAATTTGGCTGAAAGTTTAAAGATTTGTGTAGAGCAAAGTGCAAAAAAAGTATTTATTCCAGTATCAGCATCAACACAACTAATTGGTGCTCCTCAGCAGATTATGCAATTAGTTAAACTTGATGTTTATAAAAATGAAGAAAATTTAATTGAAAAATTGTTTAGTGAGTAAAAAGAGTGAAAGGACATTTTAATGTCCATTTATTTCTTTAAATACTGTTTACTACTTACCTTTTTGTTTTTTAAAAGATGAGTATCTGCTTTTTTGTTTTTAGAGTGATGATTATTGTCTGTTTTTTTATTTTTTAAAACATGATTATTCAAATAATGAATATAATCTGCAGAAACTTCAGGAATTTCATAATGATTATCACCTAAAGGACAATAATGAATTTCATCATTAAGTTCTAAAAGATTACTAGAAGAACTGTCATTTACATCAATTGAATGATTGGTTGCATTGTCACTTTCTGCTGCAACAAATCCGATTGAACTAATCATAATTACGCTAAATAATAATAATATTAATTTTATTTTTTTAAAATTCAAAGTTTTTCACCATATTAATAATATTTTTTATTAACCTAATTAATTTAGGTTTACCTAAATAAATATTGTATCCTCATAATATATAAATATTTAGGCATAACTAAAAAATTAATATTAGAAATATTTTTAAAAATCAAAAGAAAAATGATTAACTATGAATATTAAAGAAAGAATAATCCAATTAAACTTAGAACATACTGGACAAACAAAAGACATAAATGATGTTCTTATTACAATTATTTCCAAATTCCAATTATTCGAACCATGCTTATACTTATCAGAAGACGATGACTGGCTTAATGTTTCAATGATTTCTCTTGAAAATGAAGATTTCTCACAATCAATGTCAATTCTTAAAAAAGAAATTACTGCATTTGGTGTTTTCAACAAAGAAGATGTTGACATTAATGTTCCACCAGTAGGATCACAGGACTTGTACCAATGAAAGAAATATTTGTAGATGCTGATTTTGATGTAGAAGAAATTACATCAAAAATCAACAATTTAATGTCAAAATGGTCAATTCAACTTTTAGATATAAATGGACCAAACTGGATAGTTTTTGACTATGAAATGGAAATCAAATACGTATTCATATTTGATGTTGATTTTAATGATTTAGAAACCCGTATCAAACTTGAAGACTTAAAACTAAATGTTATTTATCATATCAAAAGCTTAAAAGATGAAACAAGATACAGAGACAACCTTATTAATGCAGTTTTTTTTGATTAAAAAAACTTGCTCTTTTTTTATTATAAACAAATACTTTATTTAATTAAAAAAATATAATTATAAATATACAAATTTTTTATAGGTGTATTAATGGATTTAAATGTAGGTGTTATTGGAGCAGGCGCATTAGGTACTGCTATTTCTCAACAGATTAGTGAAAATATATCCGAGTTAATATTGCTTTTAAGAAACAAGGAGCTTTGTGATGATATTAATAATCTGGGATATAATACCCAATACTACCCTAATTCAAAATTAAATGACAATATTAAAGCTACCATTGACATTAATGATTTATCAAATTGTGATATTATCTTTTTGGCAATACCATCATCTGCTTTTAGAAAAACTCTTGAAGATTTAAAACCTATTGTTAAAAAGGATGTTATTATAGTAACTACTGCTAAAGGAATTGAATATCCTTCCCTAAAAACTATGGGTAAAATAATTGAAGAGTATTTTGATGATAATTATGTTGCATTGTCAGGACCAAATTTTGCATCAGAAATAATGCTTAATTTACCAACAGTAACCAATATTGCTTCCAAATCCTATGAAAACTCACTTAAAGTTAAAAAGGTGCTTACAACCAAACAGTTTAAAGTGAAAATCATTGATGATATTTGCGGAATTGAACTTTGTGGTATTCTCAAAAACATCAATGCAATAGCTAACGGTATTTGTGAAGGTATGAATGTTAATGAAAATGCTCGTTTTGGTATTTTAACCAGAGGATTTAAGGATACAATAATGATTATTGAAGCTATGGGTGGTAAATTCGAAACAGTGAATGAATACTGTGGATTTGGAGATTTAATTTTAACTTCAACATCACATGAAAGCAGAAACCATACTTTAGGAATATTATATGGTCAAAGATTAATCATTGATGAAAATGCAAGTGGTATTGTATTTGAAGGTAAAAATTCAATTAAAGCTATAAAAGAGATTTGTTCAAACAACAACATCAGCAGTGGTACTGTAAACTTTGTATATGATGTAATTATTAAGAAAATAACTCCTACAAAAGCGTTTAATAAATTATGGGAAAATATTGAATAGGTGATAATGATGATTGGCGTAATTTTATCTGCAGGAATGGGAACAAGATTAAGACCTCTTACTGACGAAATTCCAAAACCTTTACTCGAGATTAATGACATGACATTACTTGAAAGAATGATTAAAAACTGTATGGGTGCTGGAATTCGCGAATTCATTTTAATTGTAGGTTATAAAAAGCAAAAAGTTTATGAAATCGCTCCTGAGCTTGAAGAAAAATTAGATATCTCAATTAAAATTGTAGAAAACAATGAATACAACGAAACAAATACTTCCGTTTCAACATACATTGCAACTTCTTTAATTGAAAAAGAATGTTTGGATGATTTTATTTTAATAAACGGAGATAATGTTGTAGATCCTGAAATCATTACAAGAGTTGCTGCTACAAAAAATACCAGTTTAATTGTTGATAACTTCAAACAACTAAATGAAGAATCATTTAAATTAATTTTAGATGATGTAAAAACCAATGAAGATAACTCAATAGCTAACGGTATTATCTCTGAAATTGGAAAAGAAATTGATATCGCATTATCAACCGGAGAGTTTATTGGTGTTTCAAAAGTTGTTAAAAGTGATGTAGCTAGTTTTAATGAGATATTAGTTGATTTAATTGATGATGACAGGCAAAACTATTATGATTTTGCATACAAAACCTTATCAAACAAAACAACTATCGATTATGTATTAACCAATGGTCTTAAATGGACTGAAATCGATGATTACAATGACTGGAAAATAGCTAATGAACTTGTTAGTGAATTTGAAAATTAATTTTAACCATTATTTATTGAAAATGTGATATAATGGCCTTTAAAAACAAAATTAATAATTTAAAAGAGTGTTTAGAAAACAATACTCTTTATGATAATTATTATAAATGTGATATTGATGATGATATCATATATTTAGAGTCAAGAAACGGTCAGGATTTCACAGGAAACATTTTTAGAATAGTTGAAGAAATATCTAGTGGAGATTATGGTAATTTTAAGATATATGTCTATGCAACTGAAGATGTTAAAAGTAAAATTGAATTATTTCAAAAAAATTACAATTTAGACATATATAAAGTTATTAGTGATAAAAAAGAAGCTGTTAAAATATTGTTTAGAGCCAAATACATTTTTACTGACTCAAATATTCAATATAAATTTATTAAAAAACCAGGACAAATTTTTGTTAATACATGGCACGGTACACCATTAAAACTTATGGGTTTTGATAATCCGTCAGAGAGATTATCTATTGGAATAATTCAAAGAGCATTCTTTTTTAGTGATTATCTTTTATATCCAAATGATTTTATGATGGATAAGATGACTACTTCTTATATGATTGATAAGATTTATCCTGGAAAAATTTTACTTGAAGGATATCCAAGAAACAGTGTTTTTCTAAATAAATCAACACTTAAAGACAAATTAGGATTATCTGATAAAGAAGTTTTCATTTATATGCCTACATATAAGGGAACTGTTGCCAATAGAAAAGATGAAAAGCAAAAAAGAGATGTTAATGCTTTTTTAAATAAATTGGATTTGAAATTAAATGACAATCAGGTTTTGTTTGTTAAGTTTCATCCATTTAACCAGTCACAAATTGACTTTTCTTCATTTTCACATATTAAAGCATTTCCTGAAGGCTTTGAAAATTATGATGTTTTAAATACTGCTGATGTTCTTATTACTGATTATTCTAGTGTATTTTTTGATTTTGCAAATACTAAAAGAAAGATTATTCTTTTTAACTATGATGAGCAGGAATATTTAAAAGACCGTGGAATTTACATCCCTCTTGAGGATTTGCCTTTTCCTAAGGTTCAAAGTATTGATGATTTAATCCATGAGCTAAATACACCTAAAAATTATGATGACAGTGAATTTGTTAGCGAATTTTGCAAATATGAGTCAGTTGATAGTGTAAAACGTATATGTAACAGAGTACTTAACAATGAAAATGACAGCAAATATAAAATAATTGAAAATTCAAAAAAGAATATATTAATTTATGTTGGATCTATGGAAAATAATAAAGCATTAAATCAACTTATTCAAATGCTTAGACAGTTAGATGAAAATGTTAATGTTTTCATTTCATATAAACCATGGAGCCAAAACATAAAAGAAAACTATATGACAATATTTGAAGATTTCCCAGACAATATTGAATTTTTACCATTGAGCTTTAACATAGCCCCATCATTAAATGAAAAAATTGATTTGAATAAATTTATTAAAAAAGACAATAAAAATATTGGTGAAAAACTAATAAATTTATTTAAACGTTCATACAAAAGACAATATGGAGATTTTCAATTTGATTTAGTATTGGATTTTCTAAGTAATGACTTTGAACAATCCTTATTATTCGCCCATTCAGGCTTAAAAAACGCAATAGTAATTGACAAAAATACTAAAACTAAAGCTTATACACAATTTAGTGAAATTTACGAAATATCAGAAGTTAACTTAAAAGAAATTATATATGGTGAGAATAAATGACCTTTATAAGTATTATCATCCCATTTAACAGTGCTCAAAGATATCTAAGAGACTGTTTAGACAGTATCAGTGAAGAAAAATTAGATGATGCTGAAATCATATTAATATCAAATGGAATAGATGAACCACTTGATGAATTTTTAGAAGACTACGAGGATTTAAACATAAAAAGAATTGATTTTAAAGACAATATTGGTGTTGCTCGAGCACGTAATATTGGAATTGAAAATGCACAGGGAGAATATGTTTATTTCATAGACTGTGATGATTATGTTGATAAAGATTCATTAAATAAACTTATCCAAGCTGCTAAAAGCACTAAAGCAGATTTTGTTAATGGAGAACGTATAACTACTCCATATATCAGAAGCAGATTTAATGAAGAACTTGAAAAACCACACGCTGTACCTCATAAAAAAGGTGATTTAAGCGATATGGAATATTCATTATTACTTCTTGCAAGAGATAAAACCAATAAACACGAATTTATGTCCTGTTTACATGCTTTAATCAAAAAAGATAAAATTTCAGATATCAGATTTGACGAAACTCAAAGATATTTCACAGATTATTACTTTATGATTGATGTTTTGGAAAATATTGAATCATTTTATGGTGTTGAAGGTGCATGGTATGCTAAAAGACACAGAGATGATCCAGTTAACTTAACTTCTCTAAGCCAGGAATTAAAAGATGAGAAGTTCGTATTGTATTTTGATCAATATTTCAAAGTTAAAGACATATTAGCTAAAAAACAGGCAAAAAAATTCAAAATACTCTCAAAACACATCACAATAGCATTATACAAATATTACTACTACAGATATTCACTATTATTCTTAAATAATAAAAAAGAAGGTATTAGGACAGTCTATTTTGATAAAATGTGTGAAATTTCAAAAGACTTTGATGAATTGGTAAACTGGAAAAGTAAAAGAGAAGTCAGAGCACTTCAATCAAAAGATATTGTAAAATATGAAAAGTTACTTAGATTCCGTTACGGTTATGTTCAAACCAAAAAAATCATGAAAAAACCGTCAAAATTGAATTTATGGTTTTATAAGGAAGTTTATAATAAAAAACCAACTCAAGATAATAAGATAATATTTATCAGTTTTGGAGGTAAATACTACTCTGACAGTCCAAAATACTTATATGAATATTTATACAACAATTATGGGGATAAATTTGAATATGTATGGGTTATTAATGATCCGACCGTTGAAATTCCTGGAAATCCAAAGAAAGTAAAAAGATGTTCCCGCGAATACTACAAAGAAGTTGCACAATCAAAATATTGGGTAACCAACGGAAGACATCCTGGAAGATTAAGGAAAAAAGAAGACCAGGTTATTGTATCCACATGGCACGGTACTCCTCTTAAAAGATTAGGATTGGATATTGGAGATATCTACACTGAAAACCCTAGAATTAAAGAATCATATATTAAAAATGGTGAAGAATGGGATTATTTAATTTCTCCAAACCGTTACACAACAAATATTTTGAAAAACTGTTTTGCATATCCACGTGACATTTTAGAAAGTGGATATCCAAGAAACGATATCTTATATAATGCCACTGACAGTCAGGTTAATCAGATAAAAGAGAATTTAAATATTCCTACTGATAAAAAAATCATTCTTTATGCTCCAACATGGAGAGATGATGAATTTTATGATACTGGATCTATTAAATTTACATTAAAACTTGAATTGGATAAATTAAAAGAAGCTATTAGTGATGAATATATTGTACTAGTTAGAACACATTATTTCATTTCAAATAATCTTGATTTAACACCATATGAAGGCTTTGCTTTTGATGTAAGTAGCTACAATGATATTGCAGAATTATATTTAATCAGTGATATGTTAATTACCGATTATTCCAGTGTATTTTTCGATTTTGCAAACCTTAAAAGACCAATTTTATACTACACTTATGATTTGGACAAATATGAAGGTATGCTTAGAGGATTCTACATAGATATTCACGAAGAGGTTCCAGGACCATTGTTATTTACAACCGAAGAGGTAATTGATAGTATCAAAAATATTGATGAAATTAATGATAAGTACAAAGAAAAATATGATAAATTTTATGAAACCTACTGTAATGTTGATGATGGAAATGCATCAAAAAGAATAGTAGAGGCAGTTTGGAAAGATAATTTATAAACTATTAAAATCTTATATAATAATAATATAAAGGTGTTTTAAATGTATAAAAAAATTTTACTCCCAACCGATGGGTCAGGATATGCTAATCAGGAAATCGATAGAGTAACTAAATTAATTGCAGATGATGGAGAAATCATAATCTTATCAGTTGCTGGAAAATTAAGTCCTAATGCATTCCAACGCAGAAAACATGTTCAAGAAGTTAATGAAGGCATGTATGATGAAGCTAAAGAAAATGCAGAACTAATGGCAAAAGAATTCCCTGAAGGATACAATATTAAAACCATGGTAAAAACCGGTTTTCCTGCTGAAACAATTAATAAAGTCGCTGAAGAAGAAGGCGTTGAATTAATTGTTATTTCTGCTTCAGGTAAAAGCGGACTTCACAAATTCATCATTGGAAGTGTAGCTGAAAAAGTTTTAAAAACTTCCGAAATCGATGTTTTATTAGTTCACAATACTGATTAAGGAGTAAGTATGAATTCAAGAAACATAATTATTTCCATTATCATAATAATTTTGGTTCTTGGAGGTATTTTTGTATATATTTCAGCAAATACACAGGAAACAAAAATAGCATTTGTTTCAAATACCGCCGTTCAAAATGGAGATAATCTTACAATCCAACTTAAAGGACTATATAAAAACGCTATTCCAGATCAAGAAATTAATTTAAAAATATTAGATGATTCTGGATGGGCGCACAAGTATAATGTAACCACTAATGAAACCGGTGAAGGTATTATTCAAATTTTAGGATTTGATAATGGAAACTACACTTTACATGCAGATTATAACGGTACATTATTCTTAAAAGAATCACATCAAAGATTCCCATTTACTATTGATGATGGATATTCATAATATCCATAACTTTTTTTATTTTTATTAAAACTAATTTAGCTATTTTTTTACTTTATTTAAGAAACAATTAATATATTGAAAAAATAGAAATATAATTAATTGGTGAAATTATGCCTTTAGTTTCTGTTATAATTCCAATATTTAATGTTGAGAATTATTTGAAAAAATGTTTAAAAAGCATTATAAATCAAACATTGAAAGATATTGAGATAATTTGTATAAATGATGGATCTAGTGACAGTTCTCTTAACATATTAAATGATTTTGCCAGTAGTGATGAAAGAATAATTGTATTGTCACAAAAAAATCACGGACCTGCAAAAAGTAGAAATGAAGGTTTAAAAATAGCTAAAGGCAAATATATCTTTTTTGTTGATTCAGATGACTATATTCAAGATTATACTTTAGAAAAGCTATATGAAAATGCAAAAAATAATGATTCTGATATTGTAATGTTTAAAATCTCCGAATTTATCCGTGAAGATGAATTACTTCAAACAAATAGATTTAATCTTGATGAAGTGTTTGAAGATACTGATTTTAACAATTTCACATTCACATATAAAGATATTAAACCATATGTTTTAAATAATAGCTTTTCTGCTTGGTCTAAATTCTATAAAAAGAGTTTTTTAGATAGTTATGATGATTTTACATTTCCTGAAAACTTGATATTTGAAGATGTTCCATTTCATGTTAAATCTTTAATTAGATCATCCAAAATATCATTCGTTAGCGATTATCTTTATAATTACCGTGTGTCAAATTCAAACTCCATTATGCATTCTGATAAAAACAGAAATGACATATTTAAGATATGTAACCTTGTAGAAAATGATTTGAAAAATGAAGACTGTTTTGAAGAGTTTGAAAGAGAATTTAGTGAGCTTAAAACAAATCAGATTTATCATTATGCAATGCAGGCTAAATCAGAAGACTATTTAAAGACTGCTAAAGAAGAAATTAGTAAACTAGATTTAGATAAAATTTCAAGCAGATTATTTAGTAAAGCTAATGTAATTTTAGAGTGTGAAGATATTGCTGATTTTATTGTTAAAAAATATGAACTTGAAATAAGTGAATTAAAAAGTGCAAATGAAATCATAATAGGTAATATCAGACAATCCTATGCCAATTTAATGGACGATTATAATAAACTTAAACAAAAAAACAAAAAACTTAAACAAAAAAATGCAAAACTAAAAGATAAGAACTCTAAATTAAAAGAGAAAAATAAAATTTTATCTGATAAAAATAAAGAGATATTATCTTCTAGAAGCTGGAAAATAACCGAGCCACTTAGAAAAATGAAAAAAGGTGATTGATTGAGTATAGATAAACCTACTGTTAGTATTATAATTCCTGTATATAATACTGAAGAATATCTTGAGGAATGTTTGGATAGTGTATTGAATCAGACATTAAAAGATATTGAAATTATTTGTATTGATGACAAGTCCAGTGACAAATCACTTGATATATTATTGGAATATGCAAAAAAAGACAATAGATTAAAATTAATACAGCACAAGGAAAATAAAGGCCAGTCAATTGCAAGAAATACTGCACTTAAACAGGTAAATGGTGAATATATCTCATTTTTAGATAGTGATGATAAACTTGATCTTGATGCATGTGAAAAACTTTATGACTTTACAAAGGACACTAAACAGGATGTAATATTATATAATATTGTTAGATTTAATGAAAAAAAGGTCCAGGAAAGTGAATTACATATTAAATCAGAAAATAATATTAAAAAAACTAATCTTTTAGAAAATCCTGATTTAATATATGATACAGGATGTAATAAATTCATTAAAACTAGTTTTTTGGTTGAAAATAATCTTGAATTTGTAGATAGATTATATGAAGATATATTCTTTTCAATGCAGGTATTAACAAAAACAAAATCAATTGGTGTGTATAACGATACAAATTATTACTGGAGAAAGCGTAAAAACACAAATAAGTCAGTTACACAAAAAAGAACTGATATTAAAAACATCAAAGACCGCATATTCATAATAAAAGAAGTAATTAGGTTATTCGAGAATAGTGAATATAACTTCATTATGGATAATTTATATAAAAAATTACTTGAGATTGACTTTAGATTATATATAAATCAAATTGACAGAGCTAATGATGAATATAAAATGGTAATTCTTGATGAAATGCTTCCTATATTAAAAACAATTCCTGATAATGTCTTTGAAAACTTAAATTCACTTGAAAAAATCAAATATGATTTACTGTTAAGTGAAAAAATAGATGAATTGGAATATCTAACATCTAAACAAAGAGAACATAAAAAGTTAAAAAAGGAAATTAAAGTCTTAAAATCAACAAAAGGTTGGATTAAATATAAATTGAATAATATTTACAACAGACTATTTAAATAATTATTTTATTCTATTTTTACATAAAAATGCTATTAAATTTATTATCATCACCATTAATAGTATTTAAATAAGCAATAAGGAAATAATAATACATAAATATATTAAAACATAAAAAACATTTTTTACTGCGAAACGAATACAAATTATTAGAAAAAAAGTTCTTTTCTATAAAAATACTGGTGTTTTTTATGAATAAAAAAATAGGTTTTATTTTAGCTTTAGTAATAGTATCTTTAATGATGGTATCTACTGTAAGCGCAGGTTTTTTTGATTTTTTAGGAGGAAATGACTCATCTGCAAACGATGACAGTACTTTCATTGTTGGTTTTGATGCAGAATTCCCACCTTACGGATATAAAGATGACAGTGGAAACTACACTGGTTTCGACTTAGACTTAGCAAAAGAAGTTTGTGAAAGAAACAACTGGACTTTTAAAGCACAACCAATTGATTGGGATGCTAAAGACGCAGAATTAGACTCTGGATCTATCGATTGTATCTGGAACGGATTCACAATTGATGGAAGAGAAGACAACTACACCTGGTCTGAACCTTACTTTGACAACAAACAAGTATTTGTTGTTAAAACCGATGCAGGTATTAATTCCCCTGCTGACTTAAAAGGTAAAACCGTTGAAGTACAAAAAGATTCTTCAGCATTAGCTGCTCTTCAAGGAGATAACAAAACTTTAGCAGATACTTTTGGAACTTTAACTGAAGTTGCTGATTACAACACCGCTTTCATGGATTTAGAAGGTGGAGCTTGTGATGCTATTGCAATGGATATTGGTGTTGGAGAATACAACATTAAAACCAAAAACGCAACTGACAAATTCCAAATCTTAAAAGAATCAATTACCAGTGAAAAATATGGTATCGGATTCAAATTAGGAAACACTGCATTAAAAGACCAAGTACAATCCACATTAGATGAAATGTTTGCTGATGGTACTGTTTCTAAAATTGCAGCAAAATACGGTATCTCTGAAGATGCTTTAATAATATAAGGTTAAATTAGTTGAAGGGAGACTCTAAATGATATTAAGTAATGTAATTGCACAATTATTAGGAGGTATGGTTACCTCAATTGAAATATTCTTACTTACATTATTATTCTCTCTTCCTCTCGGTTTAGTTGTAGCCGGAGGAAGAATGAGTAGATTTGCACCATTAAGATGGTTAATGAGAATTTATATTTCAGTTATGAGAGGAACACCATTAATGTTACAATTAATTATTGTATTTTTCGCACCGTATTATGTATTTGGTATCTAGCACTCGGATTGCTTCTGTCGCGCATAAAGATCGCAGGCATCTCACTTGGAGTGACCTGGATTCTTTTTGTTGGAATCATCGCGAGCCACTTTGGTCTTGTCCTTGATTCAGAAACTTCCCACTTTGTCAAGGAGTTCGGCTTGATTCTGTTCATCTACAGCATCGGTATTCAGGTAGGACCTGGATTCTTCAGTTCATTCCGCAAAGGTGGTGTTACGTTAAATCTTCTTGCATCGGGTATCATCCTTCTCGGTTCGGTCACAGCTTATGCTATCCATCTCATCACCGATACCGATCTCAACGCGATGATTGGCGTGCTCTACGGAGCCGTTACCAATACCCCTGGACTTGGTGCAGCGCAGCAGACTTATAGCGACATGCACGACGGAGCGGTCAACTCTGTCTTCGCCCAGGGTTATGCCGTAGCCTATCCTCTTGGTGTCATCGGCATCATCCTCAGCATCGTGTTGCTCAAGATCATCTTCCGCATCGACTTCGGTCGTGAGCAGAAGCTCTACATGGCCAACAACCGCAAGGACGCTGAGCAGCTTAAGGCAGTAACCATCGAGGTGTGCAACGAGGGTATCGAAGGCAAGTCGATCAGCGATGTGCTCAATATCTCAGGACGCAACATCGTTGCAACCCGAATCATGCATAGCGAAAACGAGAGTGTCGAGCTTGTCAACAACCAGACACGTCTTCACGTCGGCGACCGCATCTTCCTCGTAGTGGCTCCTCGCGACCTTGAAGCGCTTACTGCTCTACTCGGACGACGCATCGACGAGATGGACCAGAAGCAGTGGG
>SAMEA3663215__coassemble_217_pt1 | contig 17019 bp, 16 predicted proteins | sample SAMEA3663215__metabat2_high_PE_014 | metagenome-assembled genome bin SAMEA3663215 (sample SAMEA3663215) | pig gut metagenome | biome: pig gut; feature: pig-associated habitat; material: faeces | place: China | collected 2013 | reverse complement strand
TTATTTAGGTAAAGCATAACTTTATTAATGTTATTAAAAATATACACATATTATTAATTATATAATTTAAAATTATAGGAGTTATTTTTATGAGTAAAGTTAAAGATATGTCCTTAGCACCTGAAGGTGTAAGAAAGATTGAATGGGTTCAAAAACACATGCCTGTTTTAGAAAACATTAAACAAGAATATTTAGAAACTCAACCTTTCAAAGGAATCACTATTGGTTCATGTTTACACTTAGAACCTAAAACTATTAATTTAGGTTTAACTTTAATGGCTGGTGGAGCTGAAGTTGCAATGACTGGTTGTAACCCATTATCCACTCATGATGATGCAGTTGCTGGAGCAGCTGACCTTGGTTTGAATGTGTACGGGTGGAGAGAACAAGACGACGAAGAATACTATCAAACCATTAATATGGTACTTGACCATAAACCAGACATAATCATTGACGATGGAGCAGATATGATTATGGTTCTTCACAATGAAAGAAAAGAATTATTATCTCATATTAAAGGAGCATGTGAAGAAACCACTACTGGTGTACACAGATTAGAAGCAATGCACGCTGACGGAGCATTAAAATTCCCAGTAATTGCTGTAAATGATGCTTACACTAAATACTTATTTGATAACCGTTACGGAACTGGTCAATCAAGTTTCGATGCTATTATGGGAACTACCAACATGGTTATTGCTGGTAAAACCGTAACCATCTGTGGATATGGATGGTGTGGAAGAGGACTTGCTCTTAGAGCAGCAGGTCTTGGTGCTGATGTTATTGTAACTGAAGTTGATCCAATCAGAGCACTTGAAGCAAGAATGGATGGATACAGAGTAATGACTATCCGTGAAGCTGTAAAACAATCTGACTTAATCGTTACTGTAACTGGTAATGCTGATATTATCTCTGGTGATGATTTCAAATACATGAAAGATGGATGTATGCTTGCAAACTCCGGACACTTCAACGTAGAAATCAACAGACCTGACTTAGAAGCTATTTCAACTGGTGTTAAAGAAGTACGTGAAAGTATTGAAGAATTCACTACTAAAGACGGACGTAAAATCTACTTGCTTGCTGACGGTCGTTTAGTAAACTTATCTGCAGCACGTGGACAAGGACACCCTGCTGAAATTATGGACATGAGTTTTGCTGTACAAGCATTATCTGCAAAACACATCTTAGAAAACGATTTGCCTGTTGGTGTAACTAAAGCACCAGATGCAATCGATTACAATGTTGCTTCTATGAAATTAGAGGCTATGGGTATTGAAATTGACTCATTAACTCAAAAACAAAAAGATTACATGTCTAACTGGCAAGAAGGAACATAATTTTCCTTCAATCTTATTTTTTATGTCTTTTTTTAAATATATTGACAATGGTGAAGGCCCAACTAAACTATTTATCGGCGGTCTTCACGGCAACGAAGGTGTAACTTCATTAAAATTCATCAAAAGAATTAAAGATGAAAACTTATCCTGCGGACAATTCTATTTTTATAATTTTGATAAAACTCCATATATTTCAACTATTGATAAAAAATATTATGAATCTGAAATCGGAAAGAAAGTTTTGGAGTTAATTAACTATCACAAACCTGATTTTTACACAGAACTTCACTGTTATAATCTTAAAAATTATGTTAAACTCACTTCAATGGAGCGATATAAAAAAACAGGAATTCCACCACTTATTAAATTAGGAAATCATGTTTTAGTCTCATCAGTATCTCCTTTGATTAGAATGACATATTTTTCAACTGAAACTGTATGTAAAACACTTGAGTTTCCATGCTTTGAAAAATTAAACCCTCAAATTATTGATGAGTATGGTTTTAATAAGGATTTAGCTATTGAAACTTATGAAGAACTTCTTAATTTGATTTTATCTTCCTCATCAAGAAAACACTTTGAAAATGAGATGCTAAAAAAATACAAAAGTCAGGTTTACACAGCCATGGAATATGCTCAAAAAGTATTTGGTAAGGATTTCCCACCTTATTAAGTATTAAAATTGTTTATATAATATGTCTATTAAATATATTATTTACTGGTGATATTTTATGGCAAGGTTTTGTAAAAACTGTGGAAAAGAATTGGAGGAAGGTTCTATTTTTTGTAATGAATGCGGAACCAAATTCGGTGAATCCAAGCCTTCATCTAATTATAGTAAAACATCTACTAACCAATCATTTAAAAATACTCTATTAGTATGATTGATGGTGAAGATGTTATTAGAAGTTCTCAAATTCACGTAGGATGTCTTTATCTTCCGTTAATTATTATGGGTATAGGATTAATGATTGGAGTTATGACAATAATAGCTTCAATATCTTATGGCGCTTTTGGACCTATTGTAATTTTTAGTTTCTTAAATATCTTCACTATTGTAGGTTTAATCTGGTTTATAATCAGTTTTACGGTTATAAAACCAACGATTTAATCTTAACCAACAAAAGAGTATTTGGTAAGTGTGGTTTAATCTCTACAACACAGATGCAAAGTTCATTAAATAAAATAGACTCTGTATCTTTTAGTAATTGTTTGATTGGTAAAATTATTGGATATGGGACTGTTCAAATAACAACACAATCTTCTGTATTCAAATTCGATATATCCGTGAAGGTCAAACACTCTACAGTGATATATTCAATCAGATTGAGATTTATGTAAAAGAAAAAGTAGAAGAAAATGCAAAAGCTATTGCTCGTGCAATTAAAAATGAATAAATTTAGAAGATATTACTCTTCTAAAAACTTTTTTTTATTTAAAACCAGGCATCAAGACTTCCCTGTGAGGAATTTAAATTTTTAAGTTTATCTGAAGCCTTGGAAACACGATCTTCGGAAAAACCATGTTCATAACATAAAAACTCAATAATTTTGTCTTTATTAGGTTTTTCCCATTTGATTTTATAGTCAGTATTTACATTATGGTTTAAGAAGATTTCACGAACTTCATCTAAATCATGACTGGACTGTTTTTGAAGTTCAGCTATTTTTTCTTTTAGCTGTCCTTTATGCGCTAATTTAAGTGCTGTTTTTGCACCAACTCCTTTAAGTCCATCGCAAAAATCAGTTCCGATTAAAATTCCCATATCGACTAATTCTTCACGTGTTACATTTAGTTCTTTTAAAACTTTGTTTAATTGGTAATATTCCAAGTTTCCAAGATTTGAATTAACTGCAAGGTTTCTAACAACCCTTTTTGCTCCAAATAATAAACAGTCATAATCCTGTGATGCAACAGCATATGCATCTCCATTTTGAACAAGATATGCTGCCTGTGCTTCACCTTCACCTTTAGCATCAATATAGGGAATTCCCATTAATGTCAATAGCTTTTTAGAAGATTCAATAATTTCGGGAGATAATTTAGATGATCTCATTGCAAATTTACGGGCTTTTTCAGTATCTCCTTTAGCTAGTGCATCTTTATAGATTTTTTCAGCTTCGTCTCGAATCTCTCTTCTTTTAGCCTGTGTTTCACTTTTAAGTTCAGGTGCCTGTCCATCAAAGATATAAATTGGTTTTATGTCCTTTTCAATCATTGAGGAGTTTCTATATAATATTCCACTTAAGTGTGATGTGATGTTTCCGTTTTCATCTGTTAGTGGTCTTCCATCACGCTGTCTGATTGTAGATAAGAATTGGAAAAGTGTATTGAATGCATCAATAGAAACAGTTCTTCCTTCTAAATCCTTAAAGCTAATAGATTCAGGTTCAACAATATCTTTTAGTTTAACACCCATTTTTTCACCCAGTTATATTTCAGTAAAATAGCTAATAGGGAATACTTCTTTAATCCACATTAAAATTTGGTCATGGTGGATAATGACGTAGTCTCTTGCAAGCATATCTTCATCAGTATCAAACAATTCTTTTAAAGTGTCATTAGGTTTTTCAATGTAAATATTGTTGATTTCTCTTCTAGATTCGATATTATAATTTTTTAAGATTCTACCGATTGGTATGTCTGCTCTGATTAAGTCAGTACAGATGTCCTTTGTGCATCTGGATAACGGGATGTGAGATATTGCATAAATTAAAGGTTTTCCGTTTCTGTGCATTATTACTTCACGGTAATTAATCTCTTCACCTTCATCAACATTAACTAATTTAGCATGGTCTTTATCAGCATCTTCAAAGTGCTGATCAAGTGTTGAGAGGGTAATTTTACCATATAATACGTCTAAAATTGCTGTAATTGATCCATCAGTTGTTAATAAAATTTTTTGAGTGTTGGAGAAGGTTTTACCATATTCTTCTTCAACACGGCTAATTTTATCCATGATGTCTCTATTTGCTTCATTTTTTGGTTCTGACATTTTAATCACTATAAATCTTTTGGATCGGTAATGACACCTTTAATTGCAGAAGCTGCCACTACTTTTGAATTGGATAAGTATACTGAAGATTTTGTATCTCCCATTCTACCTTTGAAGTTTCTGTTGGTAGTAGAAATACATGCTTCTCCTTCTGATAATACTCCCATATGTGCTCCAAGACATGGGCCACAACCAGGGTTACAAATAATAGCTCCTGCGTCTATGAATGTATCGATGTATCCTAATTCAATAGATTGTTTGTAGATTTCTCTTGAAGCAGGGAAAATAAGTAATCTTGTGTCATTGTGGATTTTGTTTCCTTCCAATAACTCTGCTGCATCTTTTAAATCGGAAAGTCTACCGTTAGTACATGATCCAATTAAACATTGATTTACAAAGGTTCCTTCTACTTGGGAAATTCCTTTAACATTGTCCACGTCATTTGGACATGCAATTTGAGGTTCCATGTCAGTTATGTCAAAGTGCATTTCTTTTGAATAAATTGCATCTTCATCTGATTTTACAATACTTAATTCAGATTCTTTTTTACCAGTTCTTTGACATACATAATCAATAACTTCACGGTTTGGTTCCATTATACCGTTTTTAGCACCCATTTCAATAGCCATATTACACATGGTTGCTCTTCCTTCAACACCCATTTTTTCAATGGTTTCACCGCAAAACTCTGCAGTTTTATATGTTGCACCAGCAATTCCAATATCTCCGATAATGTTTAAGATAATATCTTTTGGTGCAATAGATGGATTTAATTCACCTTCAATTTCCATTTTAATAGCTTCAGGAACCATAAACCATGTTTTACCAGTTGCCCAAACCATTGCAAGGTCAGTAGCACCCATTCCTGTTGAAAATGCTCCAAAAGCACCGTAGGTACAGGTATGTGAATCAGCACCAACAATAACCATATTCGGTTCAACTAATCCCATTTCGGGAACAACCTGATGACAAATTCCTTCACCATGAATATAGTTTTTAGTAATGTTTTGTTTTTTAATAAAGTCACGGCAAACTTCCTGGAATTCTGCAGAACCAATTGTGTTTGCAGGAACGTTGTGGTCAAATATGAGAGCTATTTTTTCAGGATCCCATACTTTTTCAGCTATTTTTTCAAATGTTTTAATAGCTGGTGGGGAAGTTCCGTCATGAGACATTGCAAGGTCAACTGGAATTTCAATAATTTCTCCAGGTGTTACCTCATGACCTGCTCTTTGTGATAATATTTTTTCAGTAATATTCATTGTAATCTATTCCTTATTGTTGATTTTTTTAACAATTTCCTTGAATACTTTGTCGTTAATGTATTTTCCTTCTTCTCTGGATTTTTTAACTTCTCTTACAATTTCAATGAGTTGTTCATCACTAACGTCAACTTCACATTCATTTAATTTAGCTCTAACTGCTCTGCATCCAGAGTGTTTTCCTAAAACAAGTTGTCTTTTTTGTCCGACTAATTCAGGAACATATGGTTCGTAACATAAAGGTTCTTCAATAACTGCATCAACGTGAATTCCGGATTCGTGTCTAAATACGTTATTTCCAACAACAGGTTTGTTAGGTGGAATTTGGAGTCTGCTTGCGTTAGATACAATATCGGATAATTCTTTGATATATTTGGTTTTAAATCCGTAATCTTTACCGTAAAGGATTTTTAAAGCCATTATTAATTCTTCAAGGGAAGCATTTCCTGCTCTCTCACCAATACCATTAACAGTAGTTGAAATACCTTTTGCACCTGCTAAAATACCGGTAATGGAGTTGATAACTGCAAGACCAAAGTCGTTGTGACAGTGGAGTGCAAGATTTACCTTTAAGTCTTTTACAAGTTCTCTTACAAGATAATCTATACCTTGAGGAGTGATTGCTCCTGTTGTATCTGCAATGTGTACTCTGTCAGCACCACATTCTTCTGCTTTTGAGTATATTCTTTTTAAGAATTCAATATCTGTTCTTGTAGCATCTTCTGCGGAAAATGCAACATATAATCCATGATCTTTAGCATAGTCAACAGCAGTTTCACATAAGTTAATTGCATCTTGACGGGTGATGTGCATTTTGTGGTCTAAGTGAATATCTGATGTTCCAACAAAAGTAATAATTCCACCTACATCACAATCAAGAGCTACATCGATATCTTCTTTTTTGGTTCTGGTTAAAGCTAAAATTGTAGCGTCAAGACCTTCATTAGCTATTGTTTTTACAGTTTCTTTTTCTTTTTCTGAAACTATTGGAAAACCTGCTTCAATTTGATGAATCTTAAACTGATCAAGCTTTCTAGCTATTTCTAATTTTTCCTCAAAACTAAAACAAACGCCAGGGGTTTGTTCTCCATCCCTTAATGTTGTATCATATATGAGTAAATCCTCAGGGAATTTTAATTCAGATTCTTTATTATAATGACTAATAAAATATTGCAATATATCACATCTAAAATATTAATTTGAATATATAATATATATTAATTAGTTATATTTAAGTTTTCTAAAAGTTCCAAATATGAGGTTCTCTCAAAGCCGTCTGTTACTCCTAATTTTTCAAATAATTTGAAGATTTCATCTTGAGCATCAGTGTAGTTTTCCCCATCTTCAAGTGCAATTTCAATTTCCATATATGGGTCAAGTCCTTCGATGTCATCTAAGGATATTTCAAAGTTTTCATATGTGTAGTACTGTCTGTTTTTTCTAACTGCTCTTACTTTTCTAAAACCTATTGCTTCAAAAATATCTGAGCATTTGCCAGCATCTTCAATTCCCATTTCAATTTCTTTTCTGGTTTTTGAGTGTTTATCTATTTTAGGTCCTTTATATGTTATAAAAATGTTAACGTCTTCATTTTCTTTGGTTGTTCTTATTCTTAATGCTTCATCAGTATCGGCAAAGTCTACAATAGGACTGTTGAAGTATATGTCCTCTTGGAATTCATGTTTACTTTTAGTTGCACCGATACTATCTAACTTTTCTTCCATTTCATTAAAACTTGAAATTTTAGCCTTTACTTCCACTTCTATCATGTTATCTTCCCTTTGAGATTATTTATTTTTTGAATTAAACTTTATAACTAATCTTTTTGTATAAAAGTTACTAATAATTAGTAACATTTATAAATACCTATTATCTTACTATTATTTTAAGTTTATATATAAATAAAATCTTATTTTCAAAATTAAAAAAATTCCTATTTTTTTTAAAATTTTGATTAATTTATTTAAATAAACATACCTTTATATACTATTTGAATTAAATATTTTATTAGTAAAAATTTAACTTAATTTTATTGTTTTCTTAAATTTTACTATTCTACTTTTAATAATTAAGGAGGTTTTAAATTGACCGATGTTGAAATAAAAATTGAAAACATTGTTGCTTCTGCAAGCATTGGTAAAGACATTGTTCTTACTGAAGTGTCCCAAGCTTTAGAAGGGGTTAATTTTAATCGTGAACAGTTTCCGGGATTAGTCTTTAAACTAAAAGATCCCAAAACAGCAGCATTAATTTTTAGCTCTGGTAAGCTTGTATGTACTGGAGCAAAATCTATAGATGATTCTAAATTAGCAATCAAAAAAACTGTAGATTTAATGAGGACTATTGATACTGAAATTCCTCATGAGTTTGAAATTAAAATTCAAAACATTGTGGCTTCTGCTAACTTAGAATCCACATTAAATTTAGAAGCCGTAGCTTTAGAACTTGAAGATACTGAATATGAACCAGAACAATTCCCTGGTTTAGTATACAGATTATCTGACCCTAAAGTGGTTTTATTATTATTCGGCTCAGGTAAAGTAGTTTGTACCGGAGCTAAAACAAAAAGCGACGCTAAATTAGGTGTCGAAAGAGCTTACGATAGATTAAGTGAGCTAGATTTAATATAATTGGTGGTATTATTGATTAAACTTGTAGTATTTGACTTAGATAATGTTATTATTGATGGTGAAGCGATAGATGAGATAGGAAAATTAGCAAATGTTGAAGAAGACATAGCTGCAATTACTGAAAAAGCTATGCAAGGGGAAATCGACTTTGAAACTTCTATTAAAGACAGAGTTCAACTTCTTGAAGGTACTTCAATTGAAGATATCGAAAAAGTTGCTGATGAGCTCCCTTTAATGGCTGGTGCTTCTGAAGCTATCAAATCTTTACAAGATAATGACGTAGATGTAGCTATCATTAGTGGTAGTTTTGATGTAGTAGCTGAAAATGTTAAAGGTAAACTTGGAATCGAAAAAGTTTGCACTAACAGTTTCACTGTCGAAGATGGTAAATTAACTGGTGAAGTGACTGGTCCTTTAGTATCTGGTTCCAAATTAGATGTTTTAAACGGACTTGTTGAAGAAGCAGGAATTACTTTAGATGAAGTAGTTGCTGTTGGAGATGGCGCTAACGACATTTCCATGATTGAATCAGCTGGTTGCGGAATTGCATTCAATGCAAAAGATTCTGTAAAAGAAATTGCTGATATTGTAATAGACGAAAAAGACTTAACCAAAGTCTCTGATGAAATCCTTAATCAATTAACCACTGATGATGCTGAAACTGAAACTGTAGAAGAAGAAAAAGCACTTCCTAAATCTGACTTTGTTCTCGCTGACACCATGGAAGGTGTTAAAAAACAAAAAGATGAAAAAGAAGCTGAAATCTCCAAAGTTGCTGACGAAAGAGAAAATTTCAACAAAATAGCTAAAGAACAACGTAAAATTAGAGATGAATTAAACGCATCTTTAAAAGAAAACTTAAACAAAGCTATTGAGTTCAGAAATGAACGTAATGAAATTAACAAAGCTGTTGAAGCTGCTAAAAAAGCTCGTAATGAAGCTAATAACAAAATTAAAAGTTTAGAATGGTCTTCTGGTAAACGCGACAAAATCAAAATAGAAAATGAAATCAAAAAGATTGATAAAATCATTGAAACTCGCGTTTTAGACATTAAAAAAGAAAATCAGCTTGTTAAAAACGCAAACGATCTCAGAAAACAATTAATGAAAATTCATGAAGATGAATCTGTTCAAGGTGAATCTCAAGAACTCAAAAAGTTATCTGAAGAAGAACACGAAAAAGTTATTACTCTTTCCGAAAAAGCTCAAGTTGCTCACGAAGAAATGCTCACCTACTTCAGAAAAACTGATGATATCAGAACTGCAGCAGATGAAGCACACAAAAAATTCATCGAAGCACGTAAAAACGCTTCTGCTAAACATGAAGAATTCAAAGCAATTTTAAGCGACATTCACGTAATCAACAAAAAATTAGATACCAACAGACCTAAGAAAAGAAGAACTGAAACCAAACATTCTAGTGGATCTAACAGAAACCGTGAAGAAAAAGAAAGAGCAGAAGAAATCTTTGCTAAATTTAAACAAGGTGGCAAAGTATCTACTGAAGAGATTTTACTCTTACAAAAATACAACATAGGTTAAGCTTCTTAACCTACTTTTTTTTATTTTTTAAGGTCTTAACATGACTGAAGAAAAAATCGAGACTTGTTTTATTTGTGGTAAAAAATTTGACATGAATAAGGCAGACCTTGCATATTATCGTAACGGCAAATTTCCTATTTGTGACTTTTGCGCTGATTTTTATCGTTTTTACAACGAAGATTTATAACTTTTTTTAACTTTTCAATTTCAATTTTTATTCAAAATATTTTTATATAACCTATTATTATAATCATAAGTATTATTTTTTTTAAACTGGGGGGTTTTATAAAAATGCATGAAGTAATTGTATGTGAGAAGCCAACATCTGCTGAAAAGATTGCAAAGGCGCTTTCGCCTAGTGCAAAAAAGAAAGTATATAATAAAAAGGTAAAATATTGGGAACTCGAAAAGGATTCAAAAAACATTACAGTTGTATCTGCTGTAGGACATTTGTATTCACTTACTCCTGATAACCCAAAGGATAATGTTTATTTTAATCTTCATTGGGCTCCTGCTTATGAAGTTAATAAAAAGGGCAGTGGATTTACTAAAGATTATGTACGTGCAATCAAAAAGCTTGCAAAAAATGCAGATTCCTATGTTCATGCATGCGATTATGATACCGAAGGTACCTTAATAGGTTATAATGCATTAAGATATGCATGTGGTCAGGAAAATTTGGATAAAATTTCCCGTATGAAATTTTCCACTTTAACTAAAAAAGACTTGCTTGAAGCATATGACAATAGAATAGATCTTGATATGAATCAGGTAGATACCGGTATTGCAAGACATGTTTTGGATTATTATTTTGGTGTAAATATTTCTAAAGCATTAATGAAATCAGTAAGCAGTGCCAAACACAGATTCTTAAAATTATCTGCAGGACGTGTACAAACTCCTACATTATCTATTTTAGTTGAAAGAGAAAAAGAAATTAAAGAATTTGTCCCAGAACCATACTGGTTAATTAAAGCTATTGTCGAAGGCGATATTGAAGTTAACCACGTTGATGGTAAAATCTTTGATAAAAAAAGAGCTGAAGAGATAATGACTAAATGTCAAGGAAAAGATGCTGTAGTGGATAATATTAAACTTTCCAATTCCACAACAAAACCTCCTGTTCCATTTAACTTAGGAGGACTTCAGTCTGAAGCTTATAATGTATTTGGATTTTCACCTAAAAAGACTCAAACTATTGCTCAAAATCTCTATACTTCAGGATATACTTCATACCCACGTACTTCCTCACAAAAATTACCTGAAAGTTTGGATTTCAAATCAATATTTGGTCAATTAAGCAATGACAAAGAATTCAAACAGCATATTGATCAGCTTCCATCCAAGTTAAAACCAAATAATGGTAAAAAGGATGATGCAGCTCACCCTGCAATTCACCCAACTGGAATTTTACCTCAAGGTTTATCTAAGGATGATAAAAAGATTTATCAGCTTATTGTTTACAGATTCATTGCAGTATTCTTTGAAGCTGCTAAGTTCGAAACAATGAGTACTACTTTAGATATTGAAGATGAAAAATTCAGATTCAAACGCAGAAGAGTTACTCATAAAGGATGGATGGAACATTATCCATTTAGAAAAATCGATGATGAGATATTCCCTGATATTAAAGAGGGAGATCTTATGAAGGTTTTAGAATTAATTTCAGATGAAAAAGAAACTAAACCTCCTGCAAGATATAATCAGGCTTCTCTTATTAAGGAACTTGAAAAAAGAGAACTTGGTACTAAAGCAACACGTGCAGATATTATCGATAAGTTGTATGATCGTAAATACATAAACGGTACTCAGCAAATTGAGGTAAATCAGCTTGGAGAAAACATGATTGACACTTTAAGCACATATTGTAATAATTTAACTTCAGAAGAGCTTACTAGGGATTTGGAAATCAAACTTGAAGGTATTAGCGACAATAGTTCCAGTCGTAATGAAATTGTAAAAGAAGGTAAAAAAGAAGTAAAAGTCATTTTGGATGATATTACTAAAAACTCAAAAGAAATAGGTTCTAAATTATATGAATCCTATCAGGAAAGTAATATTGTTGGAACTTGTCCTACCTGTGGTGGAAATCTTGTAAAAAGATATTCTCCAAAAACTAAAAGTTCATTTGTGGGATGTGCTAACTATCCAGACTGTACTACTAGCTATTCTATTCCAAAAGGAACTAATTTCCTTAAGAAAACCTGTGAAAAATGTGGTCTTCCGATAATTTCATTTGGTAAACCTCGTCAAAGAGCATGTCTTGATCCTAACTGTGGAAAAGACAAAACCAAAGTTCATAAACCTACTGAAGTGGGTGAATGTCCTGAATGTGGTAAACCACTTTTAAAACGTTCAGGCCGTTATGGTGAATTCATAGGATGTAAAGGTTTTCCAAAATGTCGCTTTACATGTTCTGTTGATGAGCTTGAAAGTAAATTAAAATAATCTTTTAATTTATTTTTAATCAATATCTATTTTTTTAATAATTTTTTTCATATTTTTATTATTTATTTTTAATATTTTTGGATTTTAGTCAATTCTTATTTATTTTTTAGGATATGCACAATACTTAATAATGTTAAAAAATAAACTTATAATCTAATAAAAATATTTTTTCTTTCAATATTTTTATTTTTAAAATTATTAATTTAATTAAATTGCTTTGAAACTCAAAGTAATGTCATGAACGAATTAAATGAGGAAATTTAATGAATAAAGAAACAAAAATGACAATAGTCAAATCAGTATTTATTGTTTTAATTTTGCTCGCAGTCGTTTTTGCACTTAAGATGCCTGCTGCAGATTTACATATTATACCTGATGAGGCTAAAGGAGATTACGTTGATGCTTCTGGTCTTCCTTATTTTAGTGAAATGGATTCATATTATAACTTAAGGTTGACTGAAGATTATGTTGATCATGGTTTTGTAGGTGATCAGCAAATAAACGGTAGTGAGTGGGATATGCACAGATATGCTCCTACCGGTAACGAAATTAATTATGAACTGGGTATTGTGTATGTCACTTCCTTTTTGCATGATCTTGCTAACAAGTTCTTCGGAGGAGATTTCTCAGTTAGAGAAATTGCATTCTGGACTGGTGCTATCATATCCACACTTGCAGTAATTCCAGCTTACATTTTCTCAAGAAGATTAACCAATGAGTACGGTGCAATTGTTGCTACCTTAATTATAGCTCTTGCTCCAAACTACTTCGCACACACATTCCCTGGTTTCTTCGATACAGATATGTTCTATTACATATTTTCATTGTTCTTCATATTCTTCTTTATAGAATGTATAAGAACCGAAGATATCAAATACAAAGTATTATTTGCAATTTTATCAATTGTATCTATTGGATTGTTCTCTCAATCTTGGACTGGTTACATATTTTACATTGGTCTTATGGGAATATTCGCAATTGTTTATCTTATTGCATGTTACTACTTTAATGTTGGTGAAGATACTCCTGAAAACTATTCAAGCAAATTCCAATGGTTTATTAATCAAAGTGCTTTAAAATCCATTGTTATTTTAGGAATTATTGGATTTATTGGTCTTGCAATATTCAAAGGATTAGATGGAGTATTAGGATTATTCAGTAGTTTATTCGGATTACTTTCATTGCAATCTGCATCTAGGGTTGTTGGTGGATTCCCTAACGTACTTGTATCTGTTGCAGAGATGCAAATTCCAGCTATGCTTGGAAGCGGTATGAACTCATTGTTCTTAGCTAACACTGCTGGTGCTGTAAACGGTATTGGTGGTATTGGTGTTTTATTCGCAGGTTTAACTGTACTTTACTTATTCGTAAGAAACATGTTAAGACTTAGAGGCGGTTCAGTAATTTCAAATGAATCTGCTAAACCACATAAATCTGAAAGATTGGCTGCATCCAAAAGACTCGACAACAGCCGTAAACTTAAAATTGATTTAAGCAAATTCAATTTAGAACATGTTTCAGACATTTTATCTGATAAAAAATTAACAATATTATACGGTACTTTATTTGTAGTATGGATTGTATTAACTGCTCTTGCAGTAACCAGAGGTTCAAGGTTCATTACCACAATCGTATTACCATTTGCTCTTTTAACTGGTATTTTTGTAGGTATTGCAATCGAATACATTAAAACCAAAATCAATGATGACAGAATTTTATTAGCAGTCACAGTTATTGCAGCTATTTTCGTTGCAGTTCCTGCTGTTACTGTTAACACCGTTCTTGGTATTTTAGCATTTGTAATCATTGTTGGTGCTGGTGCTGCATCTGTTTATGTAATCAAACCAAAAGCAATGTCTAAAAATGTTACTCCACTTAAAAAACAAGTTGCAGTTATTGCTTTAGTTCTTGCTTTGGTAACTCCATGTGTTTGTGGAGCATTCTTAACATCTGAAACTGTAGTTCCAGGTACTAGTGATCCAATGTGGAATTCAATGGAATGGATTAATCAGACCCAACCTGCTGATACTGTAATTACATCCTGGTGGGACTTCGGTTACCTCTTTGAGATTGCTGCTGATAAACAAGTAACTTTCGATGGAGGTTCTCAGTCAGGGGACCGTGCTTTCTGGCTGGGTAAAGCAATGACTACTGATAATTTAGAATTATCTGCAGGTATTTTCAGAATGCTTGATACAACTGGTGGAAAAGCTGTTGAATCATTAATGAACATTACTGGTGATTCAGGTAAATCAACCGATATTTTAATCGATATTTTACCAATGAAAGCAGCTGATGCTCAAAAAACATTACAAACCAAGTATCATTTAACTGGTGCACAGGCTAAAGATGTTGTTCAGTATTCACACCCTGAAAACCCTCGTCCAGTAATATTTGTTGCATCTTCCGATATGCTTCAAAAAGCTGGTTGGTGGAGTTACTTCGGTGCATGGGACTTTAAAAATCAAAGTTCTGTAAACTACAACTATTATGTGCCATCAGAACAAGTAAAAGTAAATCCAGGTTCTACCGGTAAATTGAAATTACTTGATGATCAAGGAATGACCATTAATGCTGTAATCCAAAGAGGTAGTGGAAACAACTCAACTACTGCATACACTGAAGCAGTCTACACTGACAGTGGAAAACAGATTATGGTAAACGACACTCCATATAATCCATTAAACATTTCACATATGATTGTCGTTGAAGACGGAATGGTTATGAAAAACGAATCTGTTGGTAATGTGAAAGATGCAAACTTTACTTTATTGTTAATGGGTGAAAAGAATCAGTACACACCAATCTTAATGAGCAATGAATTAGCAAATTCAATGTTTACCAGATTATACTTATACGGTGGAGCTGGTCAAAACATATTTGAAAATGTTCACGCAGAAAACGGAGTATTGTTGTTTAAAGTAAACTTTAATAATACTGCTGCTGGTTCATAGGCAGCACTGATTGGGATTTTCCCAATCTAAAATTTTTTTTACATAATATGGTGATTTAATGGGGATTGAAGAGAAAATAAAAGATATTGAAGAGGAAATACAAAAGACACCATATAATAAAGCTACTTCACATCACATTGGTAAGCTTAAAGCTAAATTATCTAAATTAAAAGAAGAATCATTACAAAGAAGTAGTGGTGGCCATAAAGGTCAAGGATTTCATGTAAAAAAAACAGGAGATGCAACAGTTGTGCTTGTTGGATTTCCGTCTGTTGGTAAATCTACTCTCTTAAATGAAATTACTAATGCTGAAAGTAAAGTTGGAGCATACCAATTTACAACATTAGATATTGTTCCTGGTGTTATGGAACATAAAAATGCAAAAATTCAAGTATTTGATATTCCGGGAATTATTACTGGAGCAAGTAGTGGTAAAGGTAGAGGTAAAGAAATTTTATCTGTTGCAAGAACTGCAGACTTGATTTTAATTGTTTTAGATACATTAAATCCACAACACTTAAGTGTTATCTTGGAGGAATTAAGAAACATTGGTATTAGACCTAATGAACAACCTCCTGATGTTACTGTTAAAAGGAAAAAACTTGGTGGTATTCACATTTCTTCAACTTGTCCACTTACTCATTTGGACGAAAAAATCATAAGATCTATCATTAATGAGTATGGTATGCATAATGCAGACATACTTTTCCGTGATGATGTGACTATGGATCAATTTATTGATGTTTTGGATAGAAATAAATCATATGTTCCGATGAAGATTCTATTAAATAAGGTGGATCTTGTAGATGACGCATACCTTGAAGAACTTAAGAAATACATTCCAGAATTCATTCCAATTTCTGCTGATAAAAAAACTAATATTGATGAGTTAAAAGATACTATCTTTGACAATCTTAATTTGGTAAGGGTTTACTTAAAACCTCAAGGTAGAAAAGCGGATATGAATGATCCTTTAGTTATTAAAAAAGGTACTACTGTAATTGGTGCATGTCGCAAACTTCACCGTGAATTTGTGAAAAACTTCCGTCATGCTAAAGTATGGGGAACTTCTGTTAAATTCCCTGGACAAAAAGTAGGACCTGACCATGTACTTAATGATGAAGATGTTTTAAGAATTATTCTTAAAAAATAATTCTTCTTTTTTTTGATATTATGAAAAAAGCTATTTTTATAACTGGTACTCCATGTACTGGTAAAACAACTGTTAGTGAAGTACTTTCTTCTAAATTAAACTGTAAATTAATCAAAATTAATGATTTAGCTATTGAAAATGATTTTGTTTTAGGAATCGATGATGAAAAAGGATATAAAATCATCGATATTGATGCTCTTAACGAAAAAGTTTTAGAAATTATTTCTAATAGTGATGAATTAATCATATTTGAAGGCCATTTGGCTCACTTATGCTCTGGAGCAGATAAAGTAATTGTTCTAAGAGTAAATCCTGATATCTTAAGACCAAGACTTGAAGAGCGTAACTACTCTGAGAGTAAAATTCTTGAAAACCTTGAAGCTGAAGCTATGGGAGTATGTACAGCAGAAGCATTCGAAGAGTATGGTGATAAGATTTCTGAGATTGATGTTAGTAAATTATCCATTGAAGAAACAGTAAATGTTATCTCATATGTAATTGAAGAAAAACTTAATTTTCCAGCTGGTGAGATTGACTTCATGGATTGGTTAATTTCAAATCTTTAATTTTTTGTTCCATTTGCTGCATTATACAATTCTAACAATGCTTTCTTTTCGCTAAACACCATTTCAAAAATCCTGGATTTGTATTCTCGGTTTGGTGTCAGTTTGTCATAAGTTCTTTCGTTTGCCATA
>SAMEA3663215__coassemble_207_pt1 | contig 18317 bp, 25 predicted proteins | sample SAMEA3663215__metabat2_high_PE_014 | metagenome-assembled genome bin SAMEA3663215 (sample SAMEA3663215) | pig gut metagenome | biome: pig gut; feature: pig-associated habitat; material: faeces | place: China | collected 2013 | reverse complement strand
TTACCTGTTGTATATTTTACATATTTTGTTGTACTATTCTTAGCATCATTAATGTTGCATTCAGATATACTCTGATCGTATAAATCATCAAGTGTCTGCTCGACCTTGTTTTTTTTTCAATTCACATTCCCAAACTGTGATAACCTTCCAACCCATCGCTTCCAATTCTTTTTGATTGCGTTCATCCCGTTCCTTGTTCCCATAGAGCTTTTTCTCCCAAAATTCAACATTGGATTTCGGTATTTTAGCATATTTGCAGCCATCATGAAGATGCCAAAAACACCCGTGAACGAAAACGACTTAATAGTTAAATAAAAGAATAGTTAATTTAAACCTATATGGAATCATTGAAGTGTGAAATGGTCTAGGCCATGATAAATTAAAATAAATTGAAGGTGCAGTTGCACCATCTAAAATTTAACTTCAACTTCTTGGATTTCAACACCTTGGCTTACCGGATATCTGTGATACCCATCATAACCATCTTCACCATTGCCCCATTCACTCCATTTCCACTCACCATCCATGTAGAAATAGGCACGGGACATATAAGAGTCTTTGTAAACTGATTCACCGTTTTTATATAGGTGCACCTCAAATCCACCTACTGAACCACCCATCCACTTTTCTGCTTCTACAGTGTATTCCCCAACGGTTTCCGTATAGGTCTTGTCATATTCGGGTAATTCTACCGTTATAGTGTCTGGTGTAACAGAATTCTTTTCATCAGAGATTGTGTCATTAGTTATATCAGCATCATCTTGTTTATTCATACTTGGCATTAAAACAAGAATGCCAGCTAAAAGAATTATAATGACCACAAGCAATCCAATTATTACAATTTTATTGTTTTCCATTTTTATCACCTATAAAATAAAAAAATTAAGTAACTGCCGAAGCAGAATACTTTTAAATTTGAAATGTTTTTTTATTGGACACTTTATTTAGATTTATCAACATACCAATGTCCCGCATTAGGATAATCCACAGCATTCGGAACATTTGGATAATATTTCTTACTTGGACCTAAATTTTTTATAAAATTACCATTTCCATCAATAAGAGCATAATATCCATCTTCACCCATTACAACTTGAGTATTTGAAGTTGTACTTGAACTGGCAGGTTCGGCTTTGACAACTTCTTCTTTAATAGTTAATTTCTGTGTTGTGTTGTTACCCGTGTAGTTTTCATTTCCACCATAAGTAACAGTAACATTATATTTGCCTTTTTTCAAATCAAGATCCAATTTTGCCTTACCCTTGGAATTGGTTTTGACAACATCATCAACAACAACTTTACCTTTACTGTTAGTTATTGTAATGTTAACCACTTCTTTAGATATTGGAGTTTTATTCAAATCAGTTAATTGAATTGATAACTCTCCACCTTCGTATTGTTCCTTATCACTTGTAATTTTAATTTTTGTAGGTTCCTTTGTATGCATCGGATTAAACATGGCAAATCCTATTGCAGCTGCAAGAATAACAATTATTACAATTAGTATTATAATTATATTTTTGTTTTCCATTTTAACGACCTCTCATTAAGTATGATAACATCCGGCATTTGAATCATAAGGAACATACAATCCTGCATTTTGTCCATCAATTGTTTGAGGAATATAATGCCAGTTATTTGCTATTGCATCTTCACGGGTAGTGCCCAATGAATCGACTGCCGGCCCATACTCCGGATAATATGAATATCCATCTTCGCTTAAACCTGATACTGAATCAAAATTACTAGTTTTCTTTTCACTAACAGTTTTGGTTGATACCTTTTTAACTTTAATATTATCTGAAAGAGAACTAGCAGCATATTTGCCTTCACCATCAAATGTGCATTCAACAGAGTATTTTCCTTTTTCTTCAACTTTTAATTTAGCTTTTCCTTTATCATTAGTTGTAACATCCTCCTCAATTGTAATTCCATCTTCATCAGTGAGTTTTATATTGATTGTTGCATCGGGCAATCCAATACCATGAGTATCTGTTAATACAACAACTAACTTACCCCCTTCATCAATTGTTTTATCTACAATTGCTAATTTGGATTCTTCTTTAAATGTGGGAAGTGCAAACATTGCAACACAAATGATGAGGATTACGATAATCACAGATAATACAACAATTATACTTTTTTGTTTATTCATAATAGTCTCCAAATACTAATCATCAAAATACTTTATAAACTCCAAAGATTCAGGAGTTTGTTCAAATTCTTTTATAAAATCCTGTAAATCTTTTATAAACTCTTTTTTTCTAAGATTTACATCTTTAATTTGAGAATAATCTTTTTTTACAGATATTGACATTAAAATATCATCAGTTTCAAGAGTGATTTCAGGATATAAATCCTCAAGAAAATCCTCCATAATTATCCTCTTCCAAGTTCTTGGTGTGCTCTTGCAAGATGTCCTGCTGCTAGAGCTCCTACGAGAGATAATTCTCCTGCAAGAACAGTACATGCAACAATTTCTGCAAATTCACGTGCTTTACCGGAACCTGCAACACCAAGGATTTCCAATCCTTCATGAGCAACTTCAAGACTTGTTCCTCCACCAACAGTAGCTACTGGTAAATCAGGTAAGTTAACTGAGAAATATAAATCTCCGTTTCTGTTTTCTGCTGTTGTAATACCTAATGAACCCTCAGCAACATGCGCAGGGTCTTGACCGGTTGCTAAAAATAAAGCTGCAACCATATTTGCATAATGAGCGTTAAAACCCATACTTCCTGCTGCTGCAGAACCAATCAAGTTTTTAGCAGTGTTAACTTCAACAATAGCTTCAGCAGTAGTTTTTAATTTTTTTGCAACAATGTCTTTTGGTATTAATATATCTGCTACTACACTTTTTCCCCTTCCTTCAACAAGGTTAATAGCAGCTGGTTTTTTATCAACACAGACATTACCACTTAATGCAATGTGAACAGCACTTGTATCTTGTGCTAATTTGTCTAATATTTTTTCAGAAGCAATGGTTACCATATTCATACCCATACTGTCCCCAGTTGAGAAAACAAATCTTGGATAAACATAGCTTCCAACAATTAAAATAGGATCAATTTTAATTAATTTACCGTGAGAAGTTGTACTCTCAGCAATTTCTTTTAATTCATCGAAATTATCAATAAACCATTGTTTGATTGTCAATGCATCACTAACAGATTCACATTTAATAGCTGGTGCACGAGTCATAATATCTGATGTTACTCTTGCATTAGCACCACCTGATGCAGTAATTGTTGATGCTCCTCTATTAATTGAAGCTACAAGAGCTCCTTCAGAGGTAGCTAATGGTACAAACACTTCACGATTACAGTATTCCCCATTAACTTTTAAAGGCCCTGCAATACCCATTGGAAGTTGTAATACTCCAATTGAGTTTTCAATATTACGAGCAGATGCTCTTTCCATATCCAAAGTGTAATTACCAATATTATCTAATTTAATAGAGTATTTTTGTTCTAAAAATTCTCTTCTAATATCGGTTGCTTGTTTTGGTGAAACTTCACTGTCTACCTGATAGAGTTTCATTTCACCATTTAATAATTTATCAATAATTTCTTGGTTTGACATTACATTACCTTTTTGAGTAGATTTACAATTTGAGATGGTTTTTCAGCCACTTCAACACCAGCTTCGTTTAAAGCTTTAGTTTTACTTGCAACAGTACCGGAGTTTCCTTGAATAATAGCTCCAGCGTGTCCCATTCTTTTACCCGGTGGTGCAGTTCTTCCTGCAATGTAAGAAACAACAGGTTTTGTCATTTCTTCAGCGATGAATTTTCCAGCTCTTTCTTCAGCAGTTCCTCCAATCTCACCAATTAAAACAACAGCGTCAGTATTTTCATCTTTTTCAAATCTTTTTAAGATATCAACGTAATTATCTCCGGTAACTGGGTCTCCACCAATACCCACAGCAGTACTTTGACCAATACCTGCATTAGTAAGCTCACTAGCTATTTCATAGGTTAATGTACCACTTCTTGAGATTAAACCAACATTTCCTTCTGAGAAAATGTGAGTTGGCATAATACCTAATTTACCAACACCTGGAGAAATAATTCCCGGAGTGTTTGGACCAATGATTGTGGTATTCATTTGTTTTGCATATGCCATAATTTTCATACTGTCATGAACAGGAATATGTTCAGAAATAATAACAACCAAGTCTAAGTGTCTTATTGCTTCAAAAGCAGCATCTTTTGCGAATCTTGCAGGAACAAAGATAATTGAAGCATTAATATCAGTTTCTTCTTTTGCTTCTTCAATTGAATTGAAAATTGGAACTTGGTCTAAAAACATTTGATCACCCTTACCAGGGGTAATTCCTGCAACAATATTAGTATTGTAATTTAACATTTGTTCAGTGTGAAATGAACCTTGTTTACCAGTTATTCCTTGAACTAAACATTTTGTATCTTTATTTAATAAAATCATGATTAATAACTCCTATTTTAATATCCTAGTTTTATTTTCAAATGGAACAGCCAAATCAATAACATTTCCATTCATAAATGCAGTAGCGGAAAATATCACACTACCAGGCAACACATTGCATGTTGTTCCTCTTTTAACTAAATAAACATTTTTATTTCCAAGCGCAGCTCCAATCATTGCACTAGCGATTATACCAACAGATTCTATATTCTCAACAGTGGCCACAACCACAGGATCATCTGTTTCTGGTGAGACATAACCTACACCAGGTATTTCTCTTATTTTAGGTTCAATATAATCGGAAACATCAGTTAAATCTTTCATACCTTTAGCAGCATCAATAGCTGAATTAGCAGCATCCGCAACAAAGGATTCTCCACCATATGTATCAAAACCTAAAACAATAGCATCAGGATATCTATCTTGCCTGATATTTGCTTCAGCATAAGAAATTCCTTCACCCGCTTCTTCAGGGGTTGATGAAATTCCGGATAAATCACCTAAATTTTCTGCACTTTCTTTTAAAACATTAACTATACCTTCATTAACAACTTCAAGTAAATCATCTTCAACAAATGCACTTACAACAACGTCATCTCCTGTGACATTAGTTAAAGCTACATCTCTTGCACCTAATTCCTTGACTTTATAAAGGTTTTTTTCAATAGTTTCGACTAGCATAGTACTACAAGATACATCATTTTTAGATATATCTGCACCTATAGCTATAATTTTCAAATTAACACCTTGAATAATTGATTTTTAAAATAAATAAAATATTATATTTTATTGGTATATTATTTGTTATTTAATTTATTTAAGTATTATTTTTTTAATCCTTAATTTAGTAAGAAAATAACCAATATTTGATAAAAATAATAAAAAAATAGTGTAGAAAAAAAGAGAATTATATATTTTATCTCTAACTTTCATACTAATTCCAAAACCTTTAGGTAAATCCAAGACAGACCATTCACCATCAAGCTGGTTCATAATACTTTTAATAACAGTAAATCATAATGTTGTTGATTTATGAATATCAACAGATTCTGGAAGTCCAACACCATCATCCCAAACATCCAATGCATAAATTCCATCTTCATAGGTGAATTTTACATAGAAATTACCTTTACCACCATTAAAAGCATGAGTAATTGCATTTAAACCTAGTTCATTTAAAACTAAACCCATAGGAATAGCTTTATCCATATGTAAGTTGCAGGATTGAATATCTAAATTCAATTTAATATTTGAATCATATGCTTTGAATAGGTTTTCAACACTAAGAGCAATGTATTCTGAAGTTTCAACATTTGCAAAATCAACAGAATTATAAACTTGATGATGAATTATAGCCATGGATGAGATCCTATTTCTTGTTTTCTTCAAAATACGTTCATAATCACCATCATTGAATTTCAATTCCAAATTAATTAGACTTAAAATAATCTGCAAGTTATTTTTTACTCTATGGTGGATTTCTTTTAATAGGATTTTTTGATTGTTAATGGAAATTTCCAAATCTTTTTCCTTTTCCAAGTCCAAAGTAACATCTTTAACACCCATAAGAGACATTTCATGAGTATTATCAGAGTAGTTTTCTAAAAATAAGAACAAATATTGTGTTTTTTCATAGAAAGGAGATTTATATTCAACAACTCTTTCAATAGCTCCAACACTATGAGCTTTAAATTCTTCAATGAGAATTTTATCCGCACTATTTACAATATTTTTTCTTAAATCAGTTAATAATTCCTTAACACTTCTTTTAGGAACTTTTAAGATATCATAAATGTCATCACTTACAACATATTCTCCACTTGAACTTTTAATAATGGTACCTACACCTAATTTCATATCCAATTCTGTTAATAACTTATTTGATAAAAATGCATCTTCAGTATTAAGCTCATCAGATAAATCAATCATATAAATTGCTTTTTGTGTAACTGTACCAAAGTTATTTAAATTTTTAGAATAGATTTTTAAAGTCTTCTTTTTGTTATTTTGAGTGATTATATGAATAATTTCACTTGCATCAGTCGAACAATTTATAACCCTATCATATAATTTTTTATCTTCAGGAACAATCAAATCATAAAGAATATCCTGTTTACAGTCGTCCAAATGTTTTTCTGTTTCTAATAAGTCATATACATTAGGATTCCATATATAATTATCCCAGACATCTTTAATATAAAAATAAACATCATTACAGGTTACAACATCACTTTGGGATTTAAGTAGAGGGTCTGTTGTATTATTAACAAAAATCAATAAATTACCATCATCATAAACAATTTCTATAAATACATATTTAATATAATTTTCAAAATCCTGAAGGTAAATATGCAAGGTTTTTTCTGTTTTGTTTGATAGACTTCTTTAAAAATAGGAAACAATACATCTTTTAGATATTTATAGCATTCACCATAACTTGCTCCAATAAGACGATTGTTTGAATTTATACCAAATTCATTAAGGAAAACCTTTGAATAAACAAAAGCATAATCCTCAAAATCATTAACTGGAGTTATAATATCCAAGTTAAGAGAAGTTTGTTTTAAAACTCCATCATATTCTTCCACATCATACATTTTGGTAGTTGGTGTAAACCAATCTCATTCACTTTCTTTAGTAACCATTAAAGAAGAGTTTTCACTATCAAAATTGACAATATACCACATTTTTATCCCCATATGGTAAAATTTCAATTAAACAAATGAATAATATTTTAAGATATAAAATACAATTCACTAATCCCCCATTATTATATTGTTTAGTTTTATCCAGTAAATAAATGTTTTTATATTAAAATTGCAAATATCTCTGAAAATTATATATGAATACTAAAAAACGCAATACAATTACTTAATTTAAGATAAAAATTTACATATAATAAATATTTAATAATGTAAAAAACAAAACAGATAACCAATGTATTCTCAAACAAAAATTGCAATTCCAATATTTCAAAAGGATTGTGAAAATGTAATTAAAGTAGCTAAAGACTGTATAAACAAAGGAGCAGACGTATTAGAGTTTAGAATAGATGCTCTTGAAAATCCTGAAATCTCTGAAATTAGAAAGACAATAGAAGAGATTAATTTTCCAATGATTGCAACCAATAGAATAAGCACAGAAGGCGGATCGTTTAAGGGAACAGAAGAAGAAAGATTCGAAATATTATATGAATGCTGTGATTTAGTTGATTATGTGGATATTGAACTTCAAAGTAATGATGAATACATTAAGAAAATCCACGATACTGGTGTTACAACAATTGTTTCTTACCATGATTTTGAAAAAACACCAAAATTAAGTGAAATAACTTATATTGTTGAAAAGGAACAAAAATTAGGAGATATTGCTAAAGTTGCATTTATGCCACAAGATCTTGATGATACATTAACAATATTAGCTGTTCTTTCCCACTGTGAAGACACAATTGCAATTTCTATGGGAGATTTAGGAAGTTATACAAGAGTTATGGCTTCAAAATTCAACTCACCAATTACATTTGCTGCTGGAACTGATGTAACTGCTCCAGGACAAATTGATATTGAAACAATGAAATCCTTACTTACTATGGATTTAAACATAATGGATGAATAATTTCCATTTTTCTTTTTTTTAAAAATAAGTTTGTAGAATTGAAGTTTTACAAAAAAAGCAGTTTTACAAAATAAGATTAATATAAAAAAAGGAAATAATTTAAAAAAATTATTTCCTAAATGAGATAGAATACTTTAGTTCAATTTATTTGGAAGAAAGGCCCTACACAGCCTTGTCCCCCTCTTCATGTGTTCTGATTCTAATTACGTTTTCAACCGGTTGGATAAAGATTTTTCCATCTCCAATATTTCCGGTGTATGCCCCTTTAATGATCTTATCAACAATGAAGTCTAACCTGTCATCGTTGACAACAATTTCAATACGTGTTTTTGGAATCAAGTCAATACAAAAATTTGAACCCCTGTATGATTCTTTAATACCTTTTTGACTTCCTCTTCCTTTTACTTCGTAAACGGTCATTCCTTCGCATCCAGCTTCAATTAACTCTTTTTTTACATCTTCGAATTTTTCTGGTCTTATAATAGCAACAATACGTTTCATTTAAACCACCTTAGTTAAAGTTATATGCAGATTCTTGGTGAAGACTGGTATCTAATCCTACAGTTTCTTCACTTTCTTCAACTCTGATACCACCCATTGCTTTATCTAATACTTTAGCAAGGATGTAACTTATTGTGAATGCGTAGACAATAGTTACTACAACACTTATTATTTGAACTACTAATTGGTTTGCATTTCCTGCAATTAAACCAGCTGCTCCGTTTACTGCTGGGACTGCAAATATACCAGTTGCGATTGCACCCCAAACACCAGACATACCGTGAATTCCCCATACATCTAATGCATCATCATAACCGAGTTTTGGTTTTAAGTAGTATACTGCGAAGTATGATACAACTGAAGCTCCAGCACCAATTACTAATGCTCCAAATACATCAACAAATCCTGCTGCAGGAGTAATACCTACAAGTCCTGCGATTGCTCCGGAAATTGCTCCTAATACTGTTGGTTTTCCAACAACTTTAGTATCGATTAATGTCCATACAATTAATCCTACTGCTGCTGCAACGTTAGATACAATAATTGCGTTTGCTGCAAGTCCATCTGCTGCTAAACCTGATCCTCCGTTGAATCCCATCCATCCAATCCAGAGTAATGCTGCACCTAAGACAGCGTATCCTAAGTTGTGAGGGATAGAAATGTTTTTTCTTCTTCCTAATACAAGAGCAACAGCCAATGCGGAAATACCTGAGTTAATGTGAACTACTGCACCACCTGCGAAGTCAAGTGCACCCATTTGCATTAACCATCCTCCACCCCATACCCAGTGGGCAATTGGGACGTAAACAATACAAACCCATAAAATGGTAAAAGCAATCCAAGCTTTTGTTTTCATTCTTCCAACTAATGCTCCAGACATAATTGCACATGTTAATCCAGCAAATGCACACTGGAACATGACAAACAGTAATGTCGGAATAGTTCCACTTAATTCATCAAGCCCAATTCCTTGTAAGAAGAAATTAGATGGTGAACCAATCAGACCACTAATGTCGGTTCCAAATGCAAATTGGTAACCGAAAATAACCCATATAACACTAATTATTGAAAAAGCAATAAATGTTAAAAAAATTGTATTTAAAACATTTTTCCTTTTACATAGACCTCCATAAAAAAATGCTACTGCTGGAATACTCATTAAAAGTACGAGAATTGTACAAATAAGAACCCACGCAGTATCACCTGCACTAAATACATCCATAATATCAAACTCTTAATTATTAAATTGTAAATTTTACTAAATTGAATTACACCAATAAAGATGTCGGAAATAATGTGTCGGAAGTAATATTCCGACATACTACTATTAACCTTCATCATATATAAAGTTTTTGGGCAAACTAAAAAAACAAAAGATCAAATTTAGAAATAATTTCATCTAAAAATTTTTAATAAAATCAAAAATAATGAATTAGAATACTACAAATTCGTTCTAATTAGGTTTAAATTACATATTTAAAAGAAAAATATTAAATATATGCTTTTAAGAAAAATAATATTAATATAAACAAAAAATAGGAATGTGTTATTGTGAGAGGTTCAGTTAAAGCAAATTTAATAGTATTTTCAATTATTGCACTTATTGCATTTGCAAGCAGCAGTGCATTTGCTAGTCTAACAATTACAGACAATCACGATTCATACAAATTAATTCCTATTAAAAATGATTCATTTGAACCAAACTACATAGATGAAGTTCCAACCATCATTCCAAAGCCAGTTAACAATACAAATACAACAAATACCACAACTAATGGAACAGATTACAACAATACAAGAAATACTACTTACGAATTGATTGAAACATATGTAGCGGGGCAGATAAAATGAGTGAAAAGAAAAAATTTATCAGAGATAGTGTCTATGGAGATATTAACCTAAATAAATTTGAAGTTAGCATTATGGACATGCCACAATTCCAACGTTTAAGAAGAATTAAACAGTTAGGATTAATTAGTTTAATCTATCCTGGTGCAAACCATACTCGATTTGAGCATTCCATTGGAACAATGAACTTAGGATCAAAACTTGCAGAAGAACTTGAATTAGAAAAAGATGAAATAGAATTAATAAGAACCTCTGCACTACTTCACGATATTGGACACGGGCCATTTTCCCACGTATCTGAAGGAGTTTTATCTGTACCTCATGAAAAACTAACAGAATATGTTATTAAAAACACATCAATGAAAGATTTGCTTGAAGAAAAATTTGATGTAAATGAAATAGTTGATATCATAAATGGAAGAGGACATCTCGGTCCTATCGTTTCCGGAGAGCTTGATGTTGATAGAATGGATTATCTTTTAAGAGATTCACATAACACCGGTGTTGCATATGGAGTTATTGATTATGAAAGAATCATATCCAATTTAAAATTAGAAAATGGATTAATTTTAGATATTAAAGGAGTTCAAGCAGCTGAAGGAGCTCTTGTTTCCAGATATTTCATGTATCCAAGTGTATATCAGCACCACACCACAAGAGTTGTTAATTCAATGTTTAGAAGAGCTCTAAAAAGAACCATTGATGAAAAAATAATCGATGAAAATGATATTTACAAATATGATGACAATGACATGATTAGTATTTTTAGACATTGTGACAATCCATTTGTAAATGACATAATGAATAGACTAGACACCAGACGAATTATGAAAAGAGTCAAAACAATTCGTCTTGATAATTTTAAATTCCCTGAAAAGATGTATAAAATCAATCAAGACACATTAAGAAAAGCTGAGGCAGAAATAGCTGAAGATTATGGTCTTGATAAAGATTATGTTTATATTAATATTGCCGAATATCCTCGTTTTGATGAAATGAAAACACAAGTTAATGTTGATGGAAGATTATACCCTTTAACTAAAATATCAAATATTATTGGTGCATTAAGTAAAGCAAGATTTAATATCCCAGACATTAGCGTTTATGTGGATAATGATGAAAAATCAAAATTCGAGAAATTTAAATTAGAAAACTATTTAGAATTACCTGAAATTGACAAAGATAAATTTCATGGAATACATTATGATCAAATTAAATTAATTTAGGAGAAAAATATGATAGTTGTTGGAATTACTGGAGCAAGTGGAGTCATATATGGAATAAGACTTCTTGAAGCTCTTAGAGAATTAAATATTGAAAATGCATTAGTAATGAGTGATTTATCCAAAGTAGTTATTGAATCAGAAACAGATTATGATGTGGATGATGTAATTAAAATGGCAGACAACTATTATGAATTCCATGACTTAACTGCTTCAATCAATAGTGGTTCATTTAAAACCGAAGGAATGGTTATAGTTCCGTGTACTATGAAAACCTTATCCTCAATAGCTAACGGATACGGTTCAAATACAATAACAAGAGTGGCAGATGTTAATTTAAAAGAAAAAAGACCATTAGTCATAGTTCCTCGTGAAACTCCACTAAGAAGCATTCACATACAAAACATGCTAACATTATCACAAGAAGGAGCAACAATTTTACCTGCAATGCCAGGATTTTACTCCAATCCAAAAACAATTGATGACCAGATTAATTTTGTTGTTGGAAAGATATTAGATTCATTAAAAATTGATAATGATTTATTTAAAAGGTGGAAATGAATATGTTAGATGACAAAGATTTTATTAAATCATGGGACGTTCCAGGACCTACTAAAGAAGCTATTAGAGCTATAATATTATATAAATCTGAAGTTACATCCAATGACAGAGTTGTTGATTGCGGATGTGGAACAGGTGGAATTACATGCGAATTTTCCCAAAGGGCAAAAGAAGTAATCTCCATTGACACCAATCCAGAAGCAATTGAAGTAACTTCAAAAAATCTTAAAAAATTTGGACTTGGAGATAATGTTACATTAATTAACGATGATGGTTCACAGGCATTAAAAGATATTTCAGATATTGACATAGCTATTGTTGGGGGCAGTGGCAGGCAACTTGAAAATATCTTAGATGTCGTTGATGAAAAATTAAATTCAAAAGGCAGAATTATCATAACCGCAATCTTAGTAGATACAAAGGTTGAAGCAATAAATAAACTTAAAGATTTAGGATATAATCCAAAAATCATGGAAGTTAATGTTTCAAACGGCAGAGTACTTGATCGCGGGGTTTTAATGATTAGCGAAAACCCGATTGCAATCATTACAGCTAAAAAAAGATAAATAAAAGGGAGATTATAAAATGAATGAACATAATAAATGGAAAGTTAAATTTTCAATTTTAATGGTTATTTTAATAATAATCATATATGGTTCAAACTATCTTGTACTTCAGGATGCACACCATATTATTTCTTATGTTTGGACTCATTTAGGATTTATTCCAGTAGATATTCTAATTGTTGCATTTATACTTGAAGGAATTATTGAAAAAAAAGAAAAAGAAGCTATGCTTGAAAAATTAGACATGCTTATGAGTACTTTCTTTTCAGAAGTGGGTAATGATTTAATTACTCAGTTAAGTAAAGCTAACAAATTCAAAGCAGATACTGCGAATTTAAAATCCATTAAAAACTGGACTGATGAAGATTATGCTAAAAAACTTGAAGAAATTAAAAATTCTCCAGTTGAGTTTTCAGCAGACATTGCTCCAGAAGACCAAGAAGAATTCTTAGAAAACTTAAGAGAATTACTTGTTGGCAAAAGAGAATTTATTATTAATTTAATAAATAATCCAAATTTACTTGAAAAAGAAGAATTTACCAACTTAATTAATGCTATTCTTCATTTAGATGAAGAGTTAGAACACAGAAAAGACTTAGCATTAGTCAATGAAACTGACTTTATGCATTTAAACGGAGATATGAGCAGAGTATACAAAATTTTAGTTCACGAATGGGTTTACTACCTCAGATATCTTAATAAGCATTACCCATACATGATTGCATTAATGATTCGTACCAATCCATTTGATGAAACTGCAAGTGTATACGTAACTGAATAAAAAAAGGAGATTTAATATGAGTAATGAAATTAAAAATAGTGAAAATATTAAATCCTGTATAATTTTATGTGGAGGGCAAAGTAGAAGAATGGGTCAAGACAAAGGATCTATGATTATTCAAGATAAACCTATGATTAAACACATACTTTCTACTTTAAACCACCATATCGATGAAGCAATAATCGTTTTAAATGATAAATCTAGAGTTGATAGATATAGTGAATTTATCAACTCAAATGATTATTCATACCAAATCACTTTTCTAGAAGACAAAATCAAAAATAAAGGACCATTACCTGGAATTATGACTGGACTTGGAAAAATTAATAGCAATTATGCATTAGTTCTACCATGTGACAGCCCATATGTCTCAGAAAAATATATTGAAACTATTTTTTCACAAATTGATGTAAATTATCAAGCTATTGTTCCATATCATGATGAAACAAACAGATTAAAAACATCAGAACCACTTCATTCAATATATAAAAAAGAAATCATTGCTGATATTGAAAAATTAGTAAATGACGATATATTGCATATTAAAGGATTAATAGAAAAAATAGATACAAAATTTGTTTTAATTGATAATAAAAAAATAGAAAAAAAAGAATTCAGAAATCTTAATCGTCCAGAGGACATTTAAAGATTTTCAAGTAATTCTTTAACTTTTCCTATTGCAGTATTTACACAATAGAAAATTTCATCTTTAGTTAATGGCTCGTCGCCACCTTTTTGCATTGAGCAGATGCGACCATCTTTAGTAACACCAACATTTAAACGAGCACTAGCAACTCTTTGTTCATCCAAAGTAGGATCAATTACCATTTTATCAGCAATTTTAACAAAGGTACATAAAGCTAATTCGTTGTTGATTGGTAAATCAAAGGTTTCATCTTCACTAAGAACAACTTCATCATCTACAATGCTTGCAACAGGCAATTTAGTGGATTTAAGAGCAGCCATAAATGCTAATTCACATGCATCGAAAAGGTTTCCGCAGTTGTCGATAATGTGTAAGTCTGCAAATAACATCCAGACGTGTTTTCCTTCTTCAATACATAATTTATCTAAATCGATTAATTCACTTTCACGAATACCTCTGTCAACTACACGTGCAAGTTCAATAGAATCTTCACTAGGTGGTCCTGGTTCAAAAGTAGGATCAGCCATTGGTAACATTTCACAATTAGTCATTAAAACTCCTAAATCAGGAGTGTCTGGGAATGGAGAACCAACTTGTGGTTTAATACCAACAATAACTTGAGTTCCTCCGAGTTTTACACGAGCAGAACCTTCTGCTTTAGAGATAACATTGGTTTCAATAGTAATATCCCTATATTCAGTTAAATCTCTGCCATCTTCCCTTTTATCATTTTTAACAAGATCAGCAATACTTTGTCTTGTAATTTCTGGTACAATATCCATATTATCCCCTCACTATTCAGTAGAATACTTTTTCATTAAAGCTTCTTTTTGAAGTTCACTAACTTTAAGACAACCTTCCATTGCTAAATCAATAGCTTTTTGGAATTCTTCTTCAGTTAAATCCCCATCACTTTGTAATAAAGTAATTTCACCAGTTCTTGGCATTATAGCAATTGGGACATCAGCTTGACCTTCTTTATCTTCATATTCTGATAAATCAAGTACAATTTCATCATCAACTTTACCTGCAGCACATCCCACAACAATATCTTTCATAGGAATTCCTGCATCAACAAGAGCAACAGAAGCAGCTGTAATTCCAGCACAACGAGTTCCACCTTCAGCTTCTATTACTTCTATATAAATATCAATCATTGAACGAGGATAATTTTCTAACATTAATGCTGGTTTTAATGCTTCAGCAGTAATTTTAGAGATTTCAGATGATCTTCTATCAGGTCCTGGTCTTTTTCTGTCATCTACTGAGAACGGAGCCATGTTGTATCTGCATCTAATTACTCCAGTATTAGGTTTAAGTAATCTTCTAATATATGATTCTCTAGGACCATAAACAGCCACTAAAATTTTATTTCCACCAAATTCTAAGTAAGCTGAACCATCTGCACGTTCAAGTACACCTGCTTCAATTTTAATAGGACGTAATTCGTTAGGTTTCCTACCATCCTTTCTAATATATTCTGACATTATATCAACCTCTCAATCTGCGAAGAATTATTTATTATTCAATATAAAAGAACTGTTTGAGTTATCACCGTATGATAATCCACCATCTTTTTTACTTTTATTTTTTCTTTTCAATTCTTCAATAACTTCAGCAATATTAGGTTTGTCGCCTTTTTCTTTCTTTTCTTCTGCTTGTTGTTTAGCAAGTTCTTCTTGTTCTAATTCTTCTTTGAAGTTTTGAAGTTTAGGTTTTTCCAAAACAAATTCTTGCTCTTCTTCAGCTTCAACTTCTTCAGGAGGTAATTCTCCATCAATAGCTAAGTATAATTTGTTTTTAATTTTATTGGTTAAACCAGAAGTATGAGCTTCAGCTTCAATTAACTGAATAATACTTTTGGTAAGTTGTTCCATGTCTTTGTCCCCTTTTACCCAAACAAGACCATTTTGACCAACGACAATTTTACAATTGGTTTTATCTTTAATCATGTTGATCATAGAACCTTTTTTACCAATTAACCTAGGAACTTTGGTTGGAGCAATATCTACGATAATTCCGCCTTTAAATTTGCCCATTCCTCTTCCTTTTAAACCGAGTTTTGCCTTTTTGATTTCATCAACATCGACAACTCTTAAAAATAGAACATCCCCAATATCGAAAACTTTATTGAGTTCTTTTTTTTCACGACCAAACACTTCAAAAGCAGGTAAAATTCCAGAATAAGGTGAATTAATGTCAACATTCCACATTGAGAACCTAACATCATCAATTTTACCTATTACAACATCTCCTTTTTTAGGAACATATTTACTTTTAAGAGGAATAACTCTAAGTTTTTTATTCCTCAAAGAAACAAGTCCCATTAAAGAAGAACAAACTTTACCATTCTCTTTAAAGGTACCTCTTCCAGAATAGTATTCATCGTCAGCCAATAACTGACCAGGAATAACTAAATCTTTATTTTCCACATATATCATAATAATCCCATGAACATAAGTTATTTAATAATTTTGGTTTCTGCGTCTCCACCTGAAATTTCAGCCATTTTAGCAGAAAACTTATCTTGAAGACCACCGGACATTTCAATAATACCAATCCATGAACCATCTTGCTGCCATTCTTCGTTTAAAATTTCACCAAATCCATGAATAACAGAATAAGCACTTCCCGCAGATGCTCCAGGCAATCTAACAGCAATTTTAACTTTTTCAAATTTAATTGGAATAAGTGGTTTAATAGCTTTTAGTGCTACTTGTACTTGCTGGTCTACAGAAGTGAAAGGATCAAATTTGACTCTAGCTTCATCACATGCATTTTCAATTCTTTGAACAGGATGAGGTAAACCATTTTGAGGGTTAACTGCTTCTTTAGCTATTTTATTAATACCCTTAATAGATTGATCTGTTTTAGCACGTTCCTTTTTTGATCAGCAGTTAATTGTACGGTCCCTTTTTCAAGTATAATTTTAGAAACTTCAATAGGGTCAGTAGTTTCAAATATTTTATTCATAGCCTCATCAGAGGCTTTGTCTCCTTTTTTGGAATCTTTGAAAATTTCTTCAACAGCTAAAAGATCTTCAATGGCAACATCAGGACCATCTGGATTTCTAAAATCAGCTGCCAAATCAGGGTCAACTAATATTTCAAAGTGTTCACCACAATATTCATATTTAGCAATAATTGCTTCATCAATGTTTACCATTAAAGTATCCCCTAACTTAATTAATTAAAAAGAATTATTCTTCAGCTTCTTCTTCGCAATCAGCTGATTCTTCTTCCTCTTCTTTTTCCTCTTCTTCAACAAGTACTTCATCAATGTAGTTTTGTACTTCTTCTTGAGAAAGTTTTACGTATTTTTCATCATCAACTTTAATAACTGCAATTTCAACGTTATTTGAAGTGGTTTCGTGATCAGTAGATTCATTAATAGCTACTAATGCTAATTCAATAGCTTCATCTAAAGTTAAATCGTCACTGTATTTTTCTTCAAAGATTTCCATAGCTGCAGATCTTCCTGAACCAATAGCAGTAGCTTTATATTCAATTAATGCTCCACTTGGGTCAGTTTCGAATAATTTGCATTTACCATCATATACTCCACCAATGATTAAAGCAGAACCAAATGGTCTTACTCCACCGTTTTGAGTGTATAATTGTAACATATCACATAATTTTTTAGATAAGCTAGTTACACGAATAGGTTCACTATAAGTTATTTTATTTATTTGTGCTTCAACTCTTGCTCTTTCAATTAAAGCTCTTGCATCAGCAACAAGTCCTGATGTAGCTGCACCAATGTGTTCATCAATTTTGAATATTTTTTCAATGGATGATGCTTCAACTAATTTAGAAGTAGTCCTTTTATCAACAGCTAAAACAATACCTTCAGAACTTTTTACACCAATAGATGTAGTTCCTCTTTTAACAGCTTCTCTTGCATATTCTACTTGGAAAAGTCTTCCATCTGGGCTAAATACAGTAATTGCTCTATCATATCCAGCGTTTTGTAAAGGTTGCATTTTTATACCTCACATTTTAATTAAATATTTTATAAATTTTAAGTTCAACTACATAAAAAAATAAAACCAAATCTCCATGAAAAGGCAAATTTTCATTTTAAATTCCCACTTTGTAGAAAATTAAAATATTTTTATTCTTTTTTCCATAA
>SAMEA3663215__coassemble_161_pt1 | contig 23750 bp, 21 predicted proteins | sample SAMEA3663215__metabat2_high_PE_014 | metagenome-assembled genome bin SAMEA3663215 (sample SAMEA3663215) | pig gut metagenome | biome: pig gut; feature: pig-associated habitat; material: faeces | place: China | collected 2013 | reverse complement strand
GTAATCAGCCGGCTCAGATCTTTTCTTAAGTTTTTTCTTATTAATTTTTCTTTTTGTCACATCCCTTCAATTTCTATGTTTGTCCTTATTCACATCGTTTATGTAATCCAAATTTAACAATTCGTGTATGAAAAAAAGAAAAATTAATAAAGAAGAATTAATCTCCTTTATTCCAGTTTACAATACCATAACCAACGCATAAAGCAGTAGATAGGATAATTCCAACATATACTCCCCAAATCATTGGGTCTTCAATTCCTAAAAATCCCATTATGCATCACTTCCTTTATTATCGATGTTTTCAAATGCTTTATCAATAACTTCTTGTTCTAAAGGTTTTGTAAGTAAACTTACAACAATTGTAAATAAAGCAGAGATAGGTACTGCAATTAACATTACATCAATAAACGGCCATGGTGCTGCAGGAAGTAAAGTTTCTACTCCGAAAATGAATTTACAAATTCCAAGTCCTACAGCAGTCTTTTTGAATACAAACATTAACCAGAATAAGCTGACAAATGTTCCGGATACAATTCCTGAAATAGCTCCAAGTCTTGTAACTCCTTTCCAGTAAAGAGCAGCCAAGAACACTGGTAAAAATGCTGCTGCACAGATTTCAAAGAACAAACTTGTTCCGAGTGCAACTACACTTCCAGGAAGTATGAATGCCATTACTAATGCTAAGACAATAGCTATTAAAATACCGATTCTTGTAATAGTTACCTGATCTACAGGTTGTTTGGTTTTGTCTCTTAAAGTTCCGTAGATATCTACACCAAAGGAAGTACCTTGAGTGTGTAATTGTGAAGATATTGTAGACATTGCTGCTGCAATTAATGAAAGTAAGAAAACATATACAAACCATTCAGGTAATGCCATGGTAATAAATGTTGGAATAACTTTATCAATGTTTCCTCCAACAACATCTACTGCGATTTTACCTAATTTATCAAAGAAGTATACATTTGATAAAGCTCCAACGATATAAGCAGTAGTTGGCATGATTGCAATGAAAATACCACCAATTAAAACAGATCTGTTTAATTCTTTGTCGGATTTAACAGTCATGAATCTTACAATTAATGAAGGTTGAGCAAGAACCCCAATACCTACACCAATAAGGGTTGAAGATACAAGTGACCACCAGAATGGAGTTCCAAATTCCGGAAATGCTGTCCATCCTGTTCCTCCTGTTGCAGTAGCACTGGCCGGATAGAGATGTACCATGTTTGTTAATGCTGAGTTTGCATTTTCAACACCACCAAACATCCAATATACGAATACAAGCAAGAATACCATAGCTACTACCATAATACTTCCTTGCAATGCATCAGTATACATTACACCACGAATACCTCCGAACAATACATAGAATGTAATAATAATTGACAATATGAGAAGTGCAATACTGAAATTAATCAAAAGAGATGATTCCAAGAATCTTGCAGCTCCAATCAATACAACAGCTGCATAAAGTGGCATTGCACAAAAGATAATCAATCCAGAGAAATAGTGGATAAATTTACTGTTGAAACGTTTACCTAAAAATTCAGGAAATGTTAATGAATCAAGAGCATGTCCCATTCTACGAGTTCTTTTACCTAAAAATACAAATGCTATGAATACACCGACAATGATGTTTAAGAATGCTAACCATAAAACACTCATACCATATTGACTTGCAACTCCCCCAAAACCGACGATAGCTGCTGTCGAGATGAATGTCGCACCATAACTCATTGCCATGATGAAAGGATGTGTATCCTTACCAGCAAGCATGAAATCCTCAGATGAATTTGTTTTTTTGTATGCGTAATACCCAACAAATACAAGTGCGAATATGTAAAGTATAAATACGATTGTTAAAATCATTACGTCCATAAATAATACCTCAAAATAGAAATATACATTAATAATTATCTAATTAGTAGGTATATAAATATTGCTTAAAATGGCCATAATTTCACGAATTACAACTAATTATACGATAATTAACATTTCTAACCGTTCCACATACAATTCCATCATAATTATACTTAAATAACAAAGATATTGACTCATCCAATGTTAATTCAACACTTTTTTCAAGAAAAATCTGAATATTCAAATCACATAACATTTGAGTATAGATCACATTTTTTAATTTTTCAGCATTTTTTAAATCAATATCTTTTAATTCATTAACCATCTTAAGACAGTCATCATATTTTTTAGAAAAAACCTTAAGCACAAATGGAACCATCATAGTCGCAAAATCATCAAAATTTTGATCTAAAAGCATGTTTCCACATTCATTCATCATTTGCTTATCATCTATAAATGTTGAAAGCAGTGATTTTTCAAGAAGTGCACCAACATGATTTTCATCAATTTCCAAAATCATATTACAATATTTTAAGGATTTTTCATACTTTTTAATTAAAGTACATAGCTTCATCAAATCAGATAGCTCATCTGTATTGCATATATCAACAATTCGTTCAACATTATCAAGAGCACTACCCATATTACTTAAATCATCTAAAAAATAATGACATTTAGTTTTATCTATCCAAAACAATAATGCATAAGGATTATCACAAATCAGGAGATTTATAATTGTTAGTGCATCACTAAAGCATCCCAAATTCATTAAACAGTTATATTTAAGCATTAAAGCAAATTTGTAATCCTCATCATCACTTCCAATTTCTTCTAAAATATCCAGTGCCTGTTCAAAATTTCCCCCATCAAATTCCCCCATAGACTGTTTTAGCTTTAAATTCAAATAATCACCAATTTAATTTTAAATTAAAGTATTATAAATAGTTTTTTTGAAAAATAAAATAAAAATTAATCTTTATTTATGATTTTACACTCTTAAAACAATAATAAAGCCAATCAATTATACAAAAGAACAAATATTTATAATAACCAACACAAATAATTAAACATAGTGAAAAAATGATAAACTAGTGATACTATGTTTTGGGATAAAAAAGCCGAATGTATGAGTAAAGATGAAAAAGAAAAAGTACAGCTCGAAAGACTTCAAAAGACTGTAAAACTCGCATATGAAAATGTAGAGTTTTATAAAAAAAGATTTGATGAAATCGGTTTGAAACCAGAAGATATCAAAACCCTAGAAGATATTGAAAAAATACCATTTACTACAAAAAGCGATTTAAGAGAAGCTTACCCATTAGGATTACTTGCAGTTCCTCGTGAAGACATCGTAGAAATTCACGCATCATCCGGAACAACTGGAAAACCAACAGTTACTGCATACACCCAAAATGATTTAGATATTTGGGGAGAATGTATTGCACGTGGTCTTAAAATGACTGGAGCTGAAAAAGATAACATTATTCAAAACGCATACGGATACGGATTATTCACAGGAGGATTTGGAATTCACCACGGAGGAAACAAAATGGGTGCAATTACAGTACCTATCTCTGCAGGAAATACCAAAAGACAACTTGATACTATGGTTGATTTCCAAAGTGATATCTTAACCTGTACTCCTTCTTATGCAATGTACCTTGGAGAATCCCGTGAAAAAGCAGGAATCCCATTAGAAGACATTAATTTAAAAGCAGGAATCCACGGAGCTGAAATGTGGACTGACGAAATGAGAAAAAGAATTGAAGCATCTCTTGGAATTAAAACCTACAACATTTATGGTTTAACAGAAGTTATGGGACCTGGAGTTGCTCAGGAATGTGGTGAACAAGATGGAATGCACATTCAAGATGACCATTTCTATCCTGAAATCATTAACCCTGAAACCGGTGAAACCTTAGATTATGGTGAAAAAGGAGAACTTGTTTTAACTTCCTTAACCAAAACTGGAATGCCTATTTTAAGATTCAGAACCAAAGACTTAACTTCATTAGTTGGTGAAACCTGTGGATGTGGAAGAACCACCGTTAGAATGACCAGAATCACCGGTAGAAGTGACGACATGTTAAAAATCAAAGGTGTAATGGTATTCCCATCTCAAATTGAAAAAGCGTTACTTAAAATCGAAGGAATCAGTCCAAACTACATGATTCATGTAACAAGACCGGATATTTTAGATGAAGTAGAAGTTAAAGTTGAAGCATCAAAAGAATTGTTCTTCGATGAAATGAAAGAAATGGAAAAAGTTGAAAAACAAATCCAAGCTTCCATCAGATCTGAAACCGGACTTAGAGTCGATGTAACAATCTGTGAACCTGAAACCCTTCCAAGAAGTGAAGGTAAAGCAGTTCGTGTAATTGATGAAAGGAATTTTGAATAAGGTGATAGCATGGCAGTAAAACAAATTTCAATTTTTATAGAAAACAAAGAAGGTAGAATTAAAAAAGCAATCGACACTTTAGCACAACAAAACATTAATATCCGTGCTCTTTCAATTGCAGATACTACAAAATACGGAATTTTAAGATTGATTGTTTCTGATAACAAAAAAGCTATCGCTGCACTCGAAGACAACGGTTTTGTTGTAAGAGAAAATGAAGTTATCATCATAGCAGTTCCAGATGAACCTAACGGATTAAACTCAACATTAGCAGTATTTGATGAAAAAGGAATCAATTTAGAATACTTATATGCATTTGTAAGTTCTAAAACTGATGAAGCTATTGTTGTTATGAGATTAGAAAATATGGACCAAGCTATTGAAGCATTACAAGATAGTGACGTTTCCATATTAGATGAAAACGATATTAAAAACTTATAGAAAAGATTTAATCTTTTCTAAACTATTTTTTATTAAAATTTATTTAAAAAAAAAGAATAAAAAAAGATAGCTACATTTCTTTTAACATGTGAGCTATATCTTCTTTTGAGTAGCCTAAACGAACAAATAGGCTTTTAATTGGTTCCTTATCAGGAATTACCCCTAAATCTCTCCATTTTTTGAAATCATTTTTCATAATGGAATTGATTAACAATTGAATAGTAATTAAATCATCACTTTTAACAGCAATAAAAGCTGATTCATTAGCAAAGACATTTTCTGGGTCAATTAAAGTTAATCTTCCATCAGAATCTTTTTTAATAATTGCATTGTCGATTTGATATGCCATAATACCACACTTCAATCTAAACTTTATTTTAAATAGTATTTAAATTAACCTTTAATGGATTTGTATCCACTTTCAATTGCTTTAAGATTCATGTCATGGAATTTAGGTTTTAAATTATTTTTCATAGCTTCAATAACTGATTCTTTAGTTAATGGGAACTTGTCATCAGCTGTTACTGCACCTAAAAGAACCATATTCAATGCAAGTACGCTTCCAGCATCAATAGCTAATTGAGTTCCGTCAATTGGAAGAACATACTTAAAATTTTCTTTTAAAGTTTTAGTAATCTCATCCACATTTGGATATTGCTTGTCAGATGAAGATGGAATAATCGGATGAGTATTATAGACAATTTTGGTTTCACTGTTTACTTTGTCCAATCCTCTTATTGTTTCAATTGGTTCAAATGAAAGCAACATATCTGCACCCTGTTTAGGAATAATGGATGAGTTATAACCACCTATTTTTAATTCAGTAGAAACAGATCCCCCTCTTTGGGACATACCATGAATTTCACTCATTACTACATCCAAACCTTGGTTCATTGCAGCTTCACCGATAATTGTTGAAGTTTTGATAATTCCTTGACCCCCAACACCACAAATATAAATACTATAATGATTATTCATTTTTCTCACCTACCATCCTCTAAAGCACCATATTTACAAACTTGTATACATGCAGAACATCCGTCACATTGTGCTTCGTCAATAGTTATTTTTCCGTTGATTTTAGAAATAGCAGGACATGCTAATTCAGATACACATTTGTCACAGTTATTACAATTACTTTCAACTAATTTAACAGGAGGTTTTCTAGTTAAACCTTTGATTAAAGTACATGGAGCTTTTGATATAATTACTGCCGCATCATTTCTTTCAAATGCTTCTTTATAGGTTTTAACAACTTGTTCTAAGTTAAATGGATTGATTACACGTACATAATCACAGCCACAAGCTAAAGCTAATTTACGAATAGATACTTCAGGAGCTTCATCTCCCATACCGTCAACTGGAATACCTGGGTTTGGCTGACCTCCAGTCATTGCAGTGATTCTGTTGTCCAATACAGTTAAAACAAAGTTGTGTTTGTTGTGTACTGCATTTATCAATGGAGAAATACCACTGTGGAAGAATGTAGAATCTCCAATGAAGTTTGCTACTTTCTGGTCAGTTGAAACTGAAAATCCACATCCGTCTCCAACACTTGAACCCATAGATAACAAGTAATCAGCTGCGTTGTAAGGTGGGTTGATACCTAATGTGTAACATCCAATATCTGAAGCAAATACAACATCATTTGGTGTTAATCCCAATTCTTCAATTGCAACGTTTATTCCATAATACATTGCTCTGTGAGGACAACCTGCACATAAAACAGGAGCACGGGAAGGAATATCTTCACTTAATTTTTCTAAACTTTGAGAGAATGAAATTTCTTTATCCTCTTTGAAGTTTAATACTTTGTTTAATCCATCAGCAACAATATCTGAATTAAATTCATGATAAATTGGGAAAGTTCCATCTAATTTACCGTGAACTTGAACGTTGAGGTTTTTAGAAGCAACACAAACTAATGTGTCTCTTTCAATGATTGGATCAACTTCTTCTACAATAAATACTTCATCAACATCATTTAAGAATTCAGCAACCTTGTCCTGAGGGAAAGGATATGAGAATCCTAATTTTAAGATTTTAATATCCAAATCGTTGAATTTTACAACATCATGAGCGTAATTAAATGCACTGCTTGAAGCTATTAAACCGTATTTTTTATCAGAGCCAATTTCACAGTTGAAATCTGATTTATTTGATACATCTTCAATTTTGTGGATTTTATCCCAAAGTTTTACGTGCATATCTCCAGCAAATGCTGGTACTGGAACGTATTGTGATGGGTCTTTGTTGAAATGACCTCTCTTCCAGTGGTCATCGCAGTTTGATGAGTTATCTTTAACGTCTCCAAATTCAACAACACCTCTCATGTGAGATACACGAGTAGTGGTTCTAACAATAACAGGTAAGTTGAACTGTTCTGATAAATCAAATGCATATTTAACCATATCTTTTACTTCTTGACAGTTTGATGGTTCTAAAATAGGCACATTTGCCAATTTTGCATAGTTACGTGTGTCTTGTTCATTTTGAGATGAGAAAAGAGATGGATCATCAGCAGATAAAATAACCATTCCACCATTTACGCCAGAATAAGCAGTTGTCATAAATGAATCTGCTGCAACATTCATACCAACATGTTTCATAAATGTAAATGACCTAAGACCGGATGCTGCTGCAGTTGCTGCAACCTCCATTGCAACTTTTTCGTTAGTAGAAAACTCGAAATAAATATTAGCATCCTTAGCCAATACAGACAATACATTTCCAATCTCTGATGAAGGAGTTCCTGGATATGTAGCTGCAATAGAAATACCTGCTTCGATAAGTCCTCTTACAGCCGCTTCATTACCTAGTAAAAATTGTTTTTCACCAGCAGCTCCTGTGACTAATTCTTTTAAATTCATTGTATTACTCCTCAAATAATCGTTAATATATTATATATTTACTCTAAATTATATAAGATTTATTAAATTATCCAAAAAAATAATGAAAAAATAGACTTATGTCAATTTTTTAAATATTCATAGTAAATATAATATATTGTTAAGATACAAAGATAATTACAGAATAAATTATAACTTCATTAATTTATTTTGGAGAGAAATGATGATTAAAGTTTATGTTTCAAGATTTAATAGCGAAACTGATAAAGAACCACATTTAGAATGTTATGAAATCGAAAAAACAAAACATATGAAGGTTCTTGACGCGCTTCAAGCTATTAATGAAAAATATGATGCAGATATTAGTTTTAGAAGCTCATGTAGAGCAGGACAATGCGGATCATGTGGGATTCTATTTAAAGGAAATGGAGCTCTTGCTTGTCAAAAAGAAATTAAAGATGGTGCAATTATTGAACCTCTTAGATTCCCAGTCATTAAAGACTTAATTGTCGATAAATCAAGCATAGAAGCTAAAGTACAGGATTTACAACTATCTCTTCAATGCGATCACAAATGCAGTGAAATAGACTCAAGCATTAAAAAAGACGATACAGCAGATACCAAAAAGGTAAGAAGTTGTATTGAATGTTATTCCTGTTATTCAACCTGTCCTGTTGTTAATATTGCAACAGAGGAGTTTGGTGGACCTTATCTTATGAGATATATCAATAAATTTGATACTGACCCAAGAGATAACTTCGATAGACTTAAAGAAGCACTTGACGAAGGTTTATACAACTGTACCAGCTGTGGAAAATGTTTATCAGTATGTCCTAAAAACATAAACACCTTTGGTGATGCAATAGAAAAAATGAGAGCACTTGCAGTTGCAAATGGTTCAGGCCCACTCCCAGAACATGTTGCATTTAAAGAAAATGTATTAAACAATGGTAGATCAGTTAAAAAGAGTAAAACATCATTTATTGAAGAAGCTACCAACAATACTGGTTCAAAAGTAGCATTCTTTACCGGATGTATGGTTGATTACAGATTCCCAGAACTTGGTCACAAATTAGTTAGAATTCTAAAAGAAAATGGAATAGACATAGATGTTCCTGAAGGCCAAGTATGTTGTGGTTCTCCTCTTTTAAGAACCGGTCAAACCGATGCTGTTCAAAAACTCGTTGATACAAACAAAGAAGTTTTCAAAGACTATGATACTGTTGTTACTGTCTGTTCAGGCTGTGGATCTACTTTAAAAAATAACCACCCAGACTATGGTTCAAAACTCAATGTAATGGACATCAGTGAGTTTTTAGTAGATAAACTTGATGAAAGTAAACTCAAAGAAGTTAATATGACTGTTACATACCACGATCCATGTCATTTAGGCAGAGGACAAGGCATTAAAGATGCGCCAAGAGACATTATTGAAAAAATACCTGGTGTTGAATTTAAAGAAATGTTATACCCTTGCCAATGCTGTGGTGCTGGTGGTGGAATCAAATCTGGAAAACCTGAAATCGCAATGGAATTATCCAAATCAAAAGCAGAAATGATTGTAGATACTGGTTCTGATAGTGTTGTTAGCATTTGTCCATTCTGTAAACGTAATATACAAGACGGATTAAATGCAATAGGACGTGAAGATATAAAATGTATCCACATTCTTGAATTGTTAGATAAAGCTTACGAATAGTTAATATTGGAGTTGATTAAAATAGGAGATACTGCAGTTAGTGAAGAACAGGTAGTTGAAACTACCACTATGGACTCATCTAAACAAAAAGAAGAATCTGATAGTGAAAAAAAGTCAACTTCAACAAAAAAAGCCAAATCAACTGGACAATCCAGAGGAACTGCAAGAGCAAAGTTAATAAAGGACCAGGAAGAAAAAGAAGTCAGTTTATTTAAAGAAAACATTTATATTGTTTTTGTTGAATGTGAAACTCCTGGAAATATTGGTTTTCTTGCAAGAACCATGGCAAACTTCGGATTAAAGAATTTAGTTTTAATTAATCCACCTACATTAACAAATGAAGCTTATTATCAGGCAACTCATGGAAAATACATTGTTGAAAATGCAAAGATATATTCTACTTTAGATGAATTTTATCAATCCCAAAGAATTGATTTCAAAGTTGCATCAACTGGAATGGCTGGTGGAAGTTATAATTTATCTAGAATTCCAATTAGGCCCGAAGAACTCGGTAAATCAATGAATGTTTCAAATAAGATTGCAATAATATTTGGAAGAGAAGGAAACGGACTTACAAACAAAGAAATTGAAGATTGTGATATCTGCGTTTCCATTCCAACAGATCCGACATACCCAATCATGAATATCTCTCACGCAGCAGCAATCATATTTTATGAATTATTTAGAAACAAACATGACTACTGTGCTGAAGGGCTTGATGAAAGTACTGATTTAGAAAAAGAATTCTTATTAAATGATATGAATGATATAATTAACAGTTTAGATATTCCAGACCATAAGAAAAGAAATGGTCTTAAAACTTTTAATAACATTATTTCAAGAGCATTTATTACATCTAGAGAAGCGCACACATTTAAAGGAATATTAAGAAGACTAAAAAATAAACTTGGTGAAGAATGAGACGAATCAGATTTGTAGACATTAGTAAATTTATTCTCAAATATATTTTTAATTGGAGATTTTGGATTGCAGAATTCACCAAAAAATCAAAGATATATAAAAAATTCATTGATAAGTTTCTTTTTGATGAAGACACAATTATTGTTGTGCCAAATACAATTAATGTAAATAAAAAAATTGAATCAACAGGTTCAGAGTTTTTACCTACAGACATTATTAAAGAAGTTGTTAAACAAAGCAAAGACATCGTTATTATGGATACATGTCTTTGTAGAGAGTCAAACGGCTGTGAAGATTACCCACATGATATTGGATGTATATTTTTAGGCCCGACCTCTCGAAAAATTCCAGATCATATTGGTAAAAAAGCAAGTGTAGAAGAAGCATTAGCTCAAATTGACAGGGCTGATGCAGCTGGATTAACCCATATTATTGGAAGAAATAAAATTGACACCGTCTGGATGAACATACGTCCTGGAAAAGGACTTTTAACAATTTGTCACTGCTGTCCATGCTGTTGTTTGTGGAAAGTTCACCCAAACCTTGATGAAGACATCAGCGGTAAATTAGAAAAGCTTGATGGTGTTGAAGTAAAACTTAATCAAGATAACTGTACATTATGTAAAAAATGTTTAGACGACCTTTGTATGTATCAGGCAATTAGCTTAAAAGACAATAAAATAGCTATAGATAATGATACATGTAAAGGATGCGGTCTTTGTGTTAATGCATGTAAATTTGATGCAATTACAATAGATTATACTAAAGAAACTATTGACAATGTTGTTAATAGAATTGAAGATTTACTTGAAATTAAAGAATAAAAAACGTGTTGTGTGAAAAATGGCTATTTTAAGTGATAAGGATATAAAGAAATATCTAAAAGAAGGTAAAATTGGTATTGACCCTCTTTTAGATGAAAAACAAATTCAACCTTCCTCTGTTGATATGAGATTGGGGGATGAATTTAAGGTATTTAAAGTTATTAGAAAACCATATATTGATCCAAAAGATGAAGAAGACATCGCATCTTACATGGAATCAACAACCGTTGAAGAAGGTGAAGCATTTATAATCCACCCTAACGAATTTGCCCTTGCTACTACATTAGAATATGTAAAAGTTCCTGATGACTTGGTTGCAAGAGTAGAAGGTCGTTCAAGTATGGGAAGACTTGGAGTTACAATGCACGTTACCGCAGGATTTATTGATCCTGGATTTGAAGGTAAAATCACCTTAGAAATATCAAATATTGGTGCAATGCCTGTAGCATTATATCCTGGTCAAAGAGTATGCCAAATCGTATTTGAGACCATGACAACACCATCAGAACTTCCTTATGGACATCCTGATAGACAAAGTAAATACATGGGACAAACTAGTCCTGAAAGCAGTAGAGTTAAATTAGATTACGAATTAAAAAAATAAATGGAGATAATATTTATGAATCATGATAAAATGTCAAATATAAGTGCAAAAAGAGGATTCTTATGGCCATCTTTTGAAATTTACTCTGGAGTATCCGGTTTTACAGATTACGGTCCTCTCGGTGCTAGTTTAAAAAACAACATTATGCAAAAATGGAGAAAACAATACGTTTCAGGTGAAGGATTTTACGAAATCGAAGGTCCAACCGTAATGCCAAAAGAAGTATTAAAAGCATCAGGACACGTTGACAACTTTACCGACCCAATGTGTAAATGTGAAAGCTGTGGAGAAGTTTTCAGAGCAGACCACATTATTGAAGATGTAATTGGAGAAGATGTAGAAAGCCTTGAAAATGAAGAGCTTGACCAAATCGTTATTGACAACAACATCAAATGTCCTGACTGTGGTGGAGACTTATCAAACATCTGGAATTACAATTTAATGTTTAAAACTGAAATCGGTGCTAAAGGAGATAAAGTAGGTTATATGAGACCTGAAACAGCACAAGGAATCTTCATTTTATTCAAACGTTTAGAAAGATTTTTCAGAGGAAAACTCCCATTCGGAGCAGTTCAACTTGGTAAAGCATACAGAAATGAAATTTCACCAAGACAAGGAGTTATCAGACTTAGAGAATTCACACAAGCAGAAGCTGAAATCTTTTTAAACCCTGAAGACAAAACACATCCTAAATTCTCACAAATTGAAGATGTTGTATTACGTTTAAACTCCCAGGAAGTTCAAGAAAAAGACTTAGAACCTTTAGAAATCACAGCACGTGAAGCTCTTGACAGTGGAGTTGTAGCAAATGAAATGTTAATTTACCAATTATACTTAGCTCGTAAATTCTTAACTGAAATTGGTATTCCTGAAGACGTTTTAAGATTCAGACAACATTTAGCTGGTGAAATGGCTCACTATGCACTTGACTGCTGGGACGTTGAAGTAAAAACCGACAAATATGGTTGGGTTGAAATTATCGGAATTGCTGATAGAGGAGCATACGATTTAACATCTCACACAAACTCAAGTAACGATGAATTAACTGTATTTATGGAATACGATGAACCTAAAAAAGTTCAAAAAACCGTTGTTAAACCAAACTTATCCAAATTTGGACCAATCTTTAAAGGAGATTCTCCTAAAGTAAAACAAGCTATTGAAGATGCCGATGTTGAAGAAATTAAAGCAGCAATCGAAAATGACGGTAAATTCACTATCGAATTAGACAAAGTATACGAAGTACCTGAAGATTTACTTATCTTTGAAGAAGTTGAAGAAGAAATAACCGGTGAGAAAATCATTCCTCATGTTATCGAACCTTCATTTGGTATTGACCGTATTACCTATTCTGTTTTATTACACTCATTTACTGAAACAGAAGGTAAAGATTACTTCAAATTTGATAAATCCGTAGCTCCAGTTCAACTTGGAATTTTCCCTCTTGTTAACAAAGAAGGACCTCGTGAAGTTGCTCAGAAATTAGCAGATGATTTCAGAATGGCTGGATTTAAAGTTGAATATGATGCTAGCGGAACTATTGGAAAAAGATATGCTAGAGCAGATGAAATAGGTATTCCTCTTGCAATTACTGTTGATTTTGATACTCTTGAAGATAATCAAGTAACTGTAAGAGATAGAGATACTGAAGCTCAAGAAAGAATTCCAATAGCTGAATTAGCAGATTACGTAGAAAAATATTATAAATGAGTTTAAACTCATTTATTTTTCATTTTAAAATTTTTATAAAGATTATTAGCCCATTTTATTGAATCACTATTTTTAGAAGTTAACAATCTGTTTTGATCAAAATAACCATCTTCCTTAAACAAACCAAGAATCATAAGTTCATTTGTAACAATCAGCAAAAATGTCTTTTCACTATCAAAAAAAGATAAGTTTTCAATTAGTGATTTTTCACCAAACACCCCTCGAAGACTATTTGGTACAATTGCACTTACCTGCTTATTTTGTTTAACCAATTCATTTAATTTATCTATAAATGAGTCATGATAAAATGGTAAAATGCATTTAACTTCATCTGCACTAGCTAATGACTCATCAATGAAATTATATATTCTATATGCATCAACACCATCTGATTCAACAAGGCGAGCATTTCCAAGAAGATATAACTCTGCAACAGACTGATTTGGAATCATATCAACAAGATGCTTATCTAAAATGTTAAAAAAATCATTTAGCAAATTAAGAAGATTTCCCAATTTTAAAACCTGTTCAACTTCAAGTTTAGTAGTGTTTGAGAGATAGTATTTATTATGTTCTCTATATACGTGGCCTTTTAGTTCTAAATTATGCAGATTACTGGATATTGAACTATAACTTAGAGATGTGATGCTGTTTAAGTCTTTCATGTTTAAAGGGCATTTGTACAGGGTTGCCAATATTTTTAATCGAATTATGGAGTTGGTCATGTATTTTACTTCTTCTGAAATTAATTCATAGCTTTCCAAATAGTTTTTATTGTCTTCCAAATTAATCACCAATCGAGTATTACTTACAACATTACTTTTTATTACAAAAAAATATAAAATCTATTGAAGTGAGAAAATATGAAAATGTGACTTTGCAAATAGCTTTTTTAAAAAAATAAAGTTATTTTTTTATATCTAAATAAGCATAAATAACAAAATAGTGAGTAAAAATGATTGATACACATATTCATGCAGATTCAAGAAGTGGTGAAGATTTTAGAGATATGTACCTTGCAGGAATAGATAGTGCAATTACTTGCAGTTACTATCCCTACAAAATAGATTCAGAACTTATTCTTTTAAATCATTTAAACAGAATTTTAGAGCTTGATACTAAAAGAGCATCAGAACACGGTTTAGATTTAAAAGTAGCTCTAGGAATCCATCCTACAAACTGTATAAAAAATCCTGAAATGATTTACGACAAATTATACGAGTGGGTTGAAAACAAACAGATTGTAGCTATTGGAGAAATTGGCCTTGAAGATTTAAGTGATATTGAAATTGAAACTTTTAAAAAGCAATTAGATATCGCAGACAAAACCAATTCAAAAGTTATTATCCATACTCCTAGAAAAAACAAAAAGGAAGTTTTAAAAGTAATTTTAGATATTGTTCCACAACACATTGACGAATCACAAGCAGTAATTGATCATATTAACCATGACGTAATTGAAGACATTATAGATAGCAATTATATGCTTGGATTAACAGTTCAACCTCATAAACTTGATGTTAATGGAGCTATTGATATTTTGGACAATTATGGCTTTGACAGATTCTTTTTAAATAGTGATATGAGTAATAAACCTTCAGATCCACTTTCTGTTGCTAAAACTATTCGTGAATTAACAAGACTAGCTTATAACAAAAATGATATTGAAAAAATATCTCATAAAAACGCTGCAGATTACTTTAAAATTTAGATAATATGAAATATGTTAAAAACGTACCATTACCTGTTTCAGGTTTGATTCTTGCATTATTTTCCTTGGGGAATTTATTGCAGGACCAAAATCCTGATGTCAAATATTTATTTGGAACATTAGGAGCTATTCTTTTAGTATTATTAGTTCTTAAAATCATTAAATATCCTGATGATGTTAAAAATGATTTTAAAAATCCAGTAATAGCCAGTAGTTTTGGTACTTTTTCCATGAGTTTAATGCTTTTATCTACCTATACCATTGGATTTATACCAAGTATTTCATACACTATATGGATAATAGGATTGGCGTTGCATATTCTGTTAATGATTTACTTTACATATCATTTTATCATACATAATTTTAATATAAATGATGTTTACCCAACTTACTGGATCGTTTATGTTGGAATTACAATGGCTGCAATTACAGCACCATCATATGGACTTAAAGAAATAGGATTTATATTCTTTATTATTGGCTTTATTTCAATGCTTATTACAATGCCTGTGATGATTTATAGATATATCAAATATTCAGATGTTCCTGATGTAAATAAACCAACAATATGTATTTTTACAGCAATTATGAGCATATTAATTGTTGGATATGTAAATTCTACACCACAAATATCTATTGAATTCATAATAACATTATATTGCCTTGCATGTATATTTTACATATTTTCACTTTACAAATTAGTTGAATACAGAAATCTTGAGTTTTATCCAAGTTTTTCGGCATTTACATTTCCATTTGTAATAAGTGCAATTGCAACAAAATCAGTAATAAAATTAACACAAAATGCTTTGTTAATGCCAGTTGAGACAATGCAAACAGTAATAGCTATAATAGCTGTGTTTTATGTATTATCACAATACATTAATTTTTTAAAAAAAGAGTAAAAAAAGTAGATTTTAATCTACTTATCCTTTGTTAACTAACTTAACTTTTTCAGGAGCTAAAATAATTAAGTTTTTATCTTCAGTACGGGTAAGCAATAATGCCTGTGCACCGTGATTTTCTCTAATTTGTCTAATTTTTTCTCCAGCTAATTTAAAGTTAAGATCACTTTCTTTTTCAAGGAAGGATAAATCAACAATAACAGGATTTTTTTCTTCTATGATTTGATCAACCATATAATTGATATCATCAAGAGTCTTTGGTCTAATTAAAACAATTTCATAAAAAGACTGTTCTGGAGTAATTACATCATAATCATCAAATTCATCCTGAACAGGAACAGACCTAGGAGCTTGTTGTGGTTTAGGAGCATGTTCATATTGTACATTACCATTTTGTTGAGGTCGAGTTCTGGAATTTTTAACAGAATTAGTGATATCATTTATGAATTCAGAGAAACTGAAACTAGATTCATTCTCACTTCCTTCCACATCCTCATATCCTAAACTTCTTTTTAAAGTATCAATAAAGCTCATTTTAAACTACTCTCCTAAATATTCATATATAGCATCTAATAATTTATCAGCACCATTATTATAAACGTCTTCAGCAGGTAAGTTGTATTTGGATTCAAAGTCTTCTAAAGTCATATCAGAATCTGCATTTTTAAGGTTGATTGATAAACCAACAACTTTTGTAGGTTCAACAGCCTCAATAGCTCTAACTTCTTCTTCAATACCTCTAGGTTCTCTGTAAGGGTGGTTTGGTCTGTGTCCAACAATAACTGCATCAGGAGCACATCCGATTAAGATTCCTGCAGATAATCCTCTTGGGTGAGGATTTCCCATTTCAGTTAAACTGGATTGACCTTCAATAAAAATAATATCTGGTTGTTTTGTATCTTCAACATATTTGATTGCAGATAAAAGAGCTGCCGGAACGTCCATTGCAGATAAACTTCCAGCTCTAAAATTAAAATCAGTAGGTTCTTCAATACCCATTTCATCAGTAGATATAATTGCAGGAGTTAAACCTCTTTTCATACTTGCAATACCTAATGCTTTGGTGGTAGTTCTTTTACCACATTCCTGTGAAGTTCCTCCAACGAAAATTACAGGAGCTTTAGATTCATAAGAAATCTTTGGCAATACTTCACATGATTTTTCAGGAGCTACACCAGCTATTTTTTTAACTACGTCTAATCTAGGGCTGATATCCTTTATTACAACACCTTTTGAATCAGCAAATTTCTTTAAAGATAAGTTATCGGAAATAGATAATGATCTAAATGAAGTAATTACATTTAAACCTGCATCAATAGCTTGAACTGCATATTTTAAAGCAGCACCTTCAGCACCGATTGGAAGCATAATAACTAAAGATTTAGCGTCCTTAGCGCCTTCAAGACATTCTTCTAAACTACCTGCTACAATATGTCCACAGTATTCAGTTCCTTGTTTATCAACACTATCGTCAATAAATCCTACTGCTTCCACACCTTCAAGATTGGAGAATTTTTCACCTCCACCACCACAGCCTACAACTATGAATGGGTTCAAATCTTGAATTTCTTTTACTGATTTTATTGAATACAAAAATTTCATCCCCTTACAACTTATAATTTATAACATTAATTATGAATTTATAATCATGATTTTTCAAAAAATAATTTTAAAAAAAACATTATATTATTAATTATAATTTTTCATATTAATAAATGTAAATGTTTTAGGGCATAAATTGTAATACTTTTTGGAGATTAAAAAAAATTAATTTTAAATATTTGTTGAAAATAACAACAACATTATTAATGAAAATAAAGATAAAAAAGAATAATTATCACAATTACAAATTATCTAGATAAAATTATACAAATAAAGGATATGTTTTAAATGAATGAAATGGAAATCAACGAAATGGTAATTAAATGTCCTGTTTGCTCTGTTGAAGGTGTGGCTAAGTCAATAATGAAGGAAATTGAAATACCTCACTTTGGAAAAGTTTTAGAAACAACCATTCAATGTCCAGAATGCGGATTTAAACACAGTGATGTAATAGCTCTAGAGCAAAATGATCCTGCTAAATATGTTATTGAAATTAATAAAAACAATTTGTCTGTTAGAGTTGTAAGGTCACAGTCTGCAACTGTTTCAATACCTGAAATTGGTGTTAAAGTTGAACCTGGTCCAAAATCTGAAGGATATGTAACAAATGTTGAAGGAATTCTCACCCGTTTTGAAGATGCTGTAGAAAAAGCTTTGAATTTATTTGATGATGATGCATCCCAAGAGAATGGTAAAAAAACTTTAAATGAAATCAGAGAACTTAAAAAAGGAAACGGAACTGCAACATTGATTATTTTAGATCCATTTGGTCAAAGTAACGTTGTAAGTGACAGTGTTGAAATTAGTGAAATTCCAGAAGAGGAATTAAATACTTTAAAAACAGGTTTTAGTCATATTGAAGAATAAATAAAGAAGAAGGATTATTCTTCTTCGTCTTCTTCATCAGTAGGTGCTGAGAAGCTGAAAGTATCTTCTTCTACAACATCTTTTAATTTTAATGTTTTTTGAACATCCATAGCTAATGCATTACAATCTGCTTTAATAGCTTCTAAATGTAATAAAATTCTTTCTTTTTCTTGATTAATCCTTTCGATGTTAGTGTAAGGGTAAGTAGATTCTTTAAGCATTTCGTATTCAATAGTGGTGTATGGGTAATCATTTAATTGTTTACATACATTTTTTAAAACTTCACCTAAGAATTTGTTCATTTCTACTTTTACTCTTTCTCTAATCATTTTGTCATCGTCAAGGTTTTCTTTCATTAAACGGACAACTTCAGCTTTAGCGAAAGGTAATTTTTCGTCTTCTTCTTCAAATTCTTCAGAAACTTGTTCAATCATTTCTTCTTCAGACATAATTACACCTCATTGCATTTAATTAATAATATTGACTCATCTACTTTCTTTTTTAAAAAAATAACATTTTATCAATATGTAATATTATATTTATCACAAGTTTTATTTAAAGGTTTTGTTTAAATTAAAAAAATGAAGAACTATTTGAATATTTATTTGTCTAACTTATAAAATAATTAATCGTAAAATCAATAATTATGATACTTTCACAAATTTGAAAAACCGATTAAAAAAAATAATAAAAAGTAGCTTAAAAGCTACTTTAATTTTACCTTTTTTTAAAAATACCACAGCCACTAAAAATCATTGAAAACAATGCTGAAACAATCAACAAAGATATGACATTTGCAGTAGGATTTTTTTGAAGACCATTAACTGATTGTTTAATGTTTTTAACCTCAATAGTTTTCTTAGATAACTTATTAGCAATTTTTTTAACTATTTTAGATGAATCATTACTAATGATTTTAACTATTGCATCATCACGATTATTATCCTCATTACTATCAGGTGTGTCACTAACAATAGATGCAACATTTTTAAAGATTCCTTCATGAATAGCTCTAAATTCAATGTGTAATTGTTCTTTTTCACCAGATGCAAGCTTATTTAGTGACCAAACATTAGTGGAAGTATTAAATGTTCCATCAGATACACTAAATGATTTTAAACTTAATGATTGTGGAAATTCTTCAAATACTTTTACATTAAAAGCATCACTAGGTCCATTATTGCTTATTTTAATGTTATATGAAACAATTTCACCAAGTTTATATGTGTATTTTGAGACTGTTTTTGTAATTGACAAATCAGCAGCAGGATTTACATGTACCGTTGCATTATCATCATTATTAGACCAGTCAGGGTCTTTTTGATCACCGTAAGCTATTGCAGTATTTGTAATTATTCCTGTTTTGATGATTCTTGTTACAATTTCAATGGTTTTTGATTCTCCAACATTTAAATCACCAATATACCAAATGCCATTAATGTAATCACCAGATGTGCTAACGATTTCAAGGGAATCTGGCAAAATATCTTCAACAACAACTCCAGTTGCATTGTTAAATCCATTGTTTGAAACAACTAATGTCCATTTTATCAAATCTTTATAGTTTGCTGTTGATACATTAGCTATTTTTACAATTGAGATGTCTGAAACTGGTAATGCATTAATTGATTCATTATCATAGTTATTTGACATATTAGTATCAAATTCATCGGCAATTGCATAAACATCATTGACAATGATTCCCAATTCATTTACAAAACAGCTAATGTTTAATACTTCACTTTCACCAGCATTTAAGTAATCTATACTCCAAATACCATTTTCATAAACTCCACGAGTTGAAACACATCCATAAAAGATTAAACCGTTTGGTAAAATATCATAAACTTTAATGTTAGTTGCCCTGTCAGGACCGTTGTTTGTGACTTTAATGGTCCAAATAATCATATCTCCAAAGTATGGATTTTTATCAGATACCTGTTTTAAAACTGAGATATCTGAAGTGGAGTTTACACGAATAGTTTCATTGTCAATGTTGTTATCAGGATTTGGATCGTAGGTATTTCCATAAATCTCTGCAATGTTAGTAATGGTTCCGGTTGTATTTACTTTACAAATTAGTTCTAAGGTTTGGGTTTCTTTATTTTCAAGACAACAAAATGCCCATATTCCCTCATCGTAAAATCCTTTGCTTGCAGTGTAGTTTACAAGAATTAAACCATTTGGAAGGATATCCTGAACGTAAGCTGCAGATACTTTGTCTGGACCCTTGTTGGATATTGTTATTGTCCATTTTATCAAATCACCATAGTTTACCTCAGTTGCATTAACTGTTTTTACAATAGCTAAATCACCAGATTTATTAATTAGAATTGTTTTATTTGCAATATTGTTAGCTGGATTAATATCTTTTTCAAGGCAGGTCACATTAGCAATGTTTGTTATGCTTCCAGTTCCGTTTACCCTAGTGATTATATTAAGTTCAACACGTTCATGATTTTTCATATCTCCAATATTCCAGATTCCTGTTTTAGAATCATACATTCCACAGGAATCATCACTAATCCAAATTAATGAATCCGGCAATATATCAGCTACTTTTACATCATGAGCAACATCAGGACCATGATTTGATACAATTAAATTCCATTCAACCAAATCTCCAAATTTAGGATTTGAAACATTTACATTTTTGATTACAGATAAATCAACAGTTTTAGGAACAATTATTTCTTTTTCATCATGGTTGTTGTCCAAATCAATATCAAACTCATTTCCAGTAACATTAGCTTTATTTACAATCTCACCTGTAGCATTTACTTTTGTTATAATATTTACAATTAAAGTTTCACCAACTTTAAGAGATCCTATTGTTAAAATACCAGTTTGTGGATTATATGCGCCGTTAGTGTCATCTGATATCCAGATTAATCCCTCAGGCAATACATCATTAACAATAACTCCTGTTGCATCATTAGGACCATTATTGGTAATGTTTAATGTCCAAATTACAAAATCACCATAATCTATTGTGTCGTCATTGCTTTGTTTTGAGAGTTTGTTGTCTGTTTTTGGAATTACATTAAATACAGTAGCATTTGTAATAGCTTTGTAGTAGTTATCCTCAAAATGCTTTGCAGTTACATAATATCTTCCAGGTTTTAGATTTTCCAAACTATCATAAACTTCACCAAGATAATTGGATTTTAATGTATTGTTATAAACAACAGTTCCATCTTCATACTGTATTGTCATTAAAACATCAATATCATATTCTCTGTCATCCTGATACAATTTTCCACTATCTGTTGCACCAAATACTGGATACTCACCGTCAATTTCAATTTTATCATTACTTGCTGCATTATAAATTGCATTTGAGACATTTAAATTGTCAAAATCTGCAATATTGTTTCCACCATAAATAATGGATTTAAAGTTTTCAACTTCACCATAATAAATATCATGAGCAAAAATCAACAATTTATAAACCCATGCCTGATTTTGATATAAAGTGTTGTTTACGAGTTTAAATTCAATTCCATTACTATCAAAGTAAATTGCACTACCATTTCTAGCTGTATTTAATTTAAAATTGTTATTACTTGCAAGTACTTTTGTACTGTTTACATAAATAGCTCCACCTAAACCATCATTTAGTTTACTTGCGTCAGGTAAAGCATTATTTTTTATAAAATCGGAATTTGAAATCACAACATCCATACCTTTAATAAACAATGCTCCTCCATTGATACTTGCATTATTGCCGTTAAATTGAGAATCTATAACTTTAACATTAGCAGCGTTAATATTAACTCCACCACCATATTGGGATGCATAATTATCCTCAAAAATTGAATCTTCAATCATTATATTAAAACCATCCAATTTAACTGCACCCCCTAAAGGAGCACTGTTTGATTTGAATATGCTTTTTGTAATGTTTAGATTCATATTATCCAAGTAATCTCTCATAATTGATACTGCACCACCAAATTCATTTGCAGTATTATTGATTAAAGTACAGTTATATAAATTTCCGGAAGCATGATATGTTAGAGCTCCACCCTGATCAGCACTATTGTTAATAAATATACAGTTATAATATGATGAACCGTTTCTAACACAGGCTGCACCGGCATGAGACAATCCATTAAGAGATACTGCTTTATTATTTTTAAATACACAGCTTCTCACAACTCCGTATGAAACCGCAGTGTCCAAACCTATTTGAATTGCACCACCATAGCTGTCATTTTCACCTACAACATAATTTGAATCAAATATACAGTTTTCAATTAAAAACTGATGGCTGAATGCACCAACTGCACCGGCAGCCACAACAGCATTATTTTTTATGAAATTACAGTTTTTTATTGTAAGTCCCTGAGCTGTTGAGGCATCATAATATGTTTGTATTGCACCAGAAGTTTTACCTGCACGATTGTTTTCAAAAGAACAACCATCAAATGTGATGTATTTTGCTTTTATATAAACTGCTCCACCACTGCTTTTAGAATAACCATTAATAAATTTCAGATTCTTAAATTGGGAATTAGCACCCCCCTGTAAAACTTCAAAAATCCTTGTCATCTGTTTACCATCTAAAGTTGCCTTGGAAGATGAAGTAAAAATCAATCTTTTAGATAGTAACATTGTATCATTACCATTTGAGATGAATTTTCCTTCAAGAGTTATTGTATCTCCATCACTTGCCTTGTTTATTGTATCCTGAATATCTTTAAATGTACCTCCATTTAATGAATAAGATTTAGCTTGCAATATTTGATTTTCATGAGAATTTTCCAGTTTATCTTCCACATCTATGCCAAGTTCAATTTCATCACTCTGATTTACACAGGCAGCATATACCTGTTCACCATTAACACTCATTGAAGTGAACGCCAAGCAAACAAGAATTAATGAAATGAAAAAAGGCTTGCTAATAGCTTTATTTTGAATTTTGTTTAACATTTTAACCTCACTCGAGGACATTAACGCTATCAATTAACAAAAGTTACCAATTAGCAATTAAACTTTTTATTTCGAGTCCTTCATTAAAAAGAACAAAGCTATTTTACTAAATTTAAAAAATATGACCTTAATTTATGCAGTCTATAAATTAACTACATTAGTAGAAGAATTTTTGATTAAATTTTCCACAATGTTAAAGGTCATTTTTCAATTTAATATAAAGAAATACTCTTTTTTAAATCAGTACAAAATTTAACTGAAAATAAAAGATAATCTCTTTAAATCCTCAAAAAGTCTATTAACCAGTAATTTATTTAAATTTTATGCAAAAAAGACATTAAAATTAATGCAATTAAAAAATAATTAAATTATAATGAAATTTAATATTATTAACATGAAAAAATATTTTATTAATAAA
>SAMEA3663215__coassemble_144_pt1 | contig 26929 bp, 29 predicted proteins | sample SAMEA3663215__metabat2_high_PE_014 | metagenome-assembled genome bin SAMEA3663215 (sample SAMEA3663215) | pig gut metagenome | biome: pig gut; feature: pig-associated habitat; material: faeces | place: China | collected 2013 | reverse complement strand
GTATATCTGTTGCTACTACTTAAAATTTTTATCGCAAATGCATTGCTGCATATATACATGGAACCATGAATGCAACCATCCACGACCTTACCTTCGCCAGAGTCGCAGGAAGCAGGAGGATTTGGGAGCTGAAGTAGTTATAGTGATGTTTTATTGATTAGGAAATTAATTATTTATCCAATCCGTATCTTTCATCCTCAATATCTTGAAGTTTTTCTAATTCTTCAGCCTCAGATTGCATTCTTTCTTTATGAGCAACATATTCAAAGTCTTCCACTAACTCTACATCATCAAATATGCGTAGTGTGTCAAATATTATGCGTTCTATTGCATCTTCAGTTGGATAGTCTTTATCTTCTAATAACTTTTCCATATATTTTACTAATTCACATTCTATATCATTATTATTCTTTTGTGTGAGGTGTAAATCAGGATATTTTGTTTTTAACAACTGTTTTTTAACATTATGAACATTCTTTTTTAAATTAGTGTATTTTTTACCATAGGTAATTTCTAATCGTTCATCCATTATCTCTGGTGAGTTTGGATTATATGTCAGTTGGTCTTTAATAAGCAATGCTCTGTTTACTAATGTTTGTTTATAATTATCATCAATTACTCTAACTCGTTTAGCTTTATAATCGGCATCATATAGAGTCATTACTGTATCCATTAAATCATGTTTGTTTACTATTTCATTTTGTGATGCATATTCTATAATTGATTTAATATCTGATTCACGAGTAATATTATCTAATCTTGATTCAACAGCATCTATTTTATTTGACAATGCAACATTAATAGATTCTAAATTCCTAATTTTTTGTTCATATTCGGCTTTCTGCTCATCCATACATGTTTGTAAATTTTCATATTTTTGCTTTATTTCTGCATTTTCTGCTTGAAGCTCATCATATTCTTCACTGGATACACCATAATATTCTGCTTCACCAATTGTTAATAAAGGAACATATTTTTTATACTCTTCCCTAACTCTTTTTGGATCTTCAAAAAAGTAAGAACGAGATGTTTTATCAAGTACACGCCCTTGTAGATAATGAGCCAAACCTTTATCTCTGATTAACAATGATGCATGTCTTTTTCTTAACCTATGGCTGCCGAAATAATAATAATTTTTAATCTTTGGCCACCCATGTTTGAAATTGGCTCTATGGAATGCTTTACTTATTCCACCATATTTATAATAAAACAATGGATCATCATTATTAATATGATTTTTAGAGCGTAAAAGTGTCAAAATAGCTTTTGTTGCTTGTGGAGTACAACAAGTATGATATGTTGTGCCTGTTTTCTGTCTTTTTAACTTAAATAGAGGAATAACATTCTCCATTTCTTCAAGTTTTAATAATACATTTTCAATATTATCAATTTCGCCATGATAATCCCTTGTCGCATCAATAAAATCCTGGACCGTGAGATTAGCAGTCTCCAATTTTCCAGTTCCCGAACTGGCCATGAAATAAAAGAGTGCACGTGCAGATAAAGAAGTGGAACTATTAATAGCACGTTCTATATCTTTTTCTGCTGGCAAATCTGAATATTCTAATTGAACTTCATCATCAGGAATGTACCTCTCTAATTCGGGGATACGAATACGGTTGTTTCTATATAAAGTTAACACATCATTAAATCTAGTTCTAATTGTAAGCTCACCCAATCCCTGTTCGGACATCCATGGTCTGAATTCTTCTAATAAATCAATTATGGAGAGTTCATCTTCATCAAGAGTTTTTTGTTCTTTTTTTGCCTCAGATATTAATTCAGATAATGATTTATTTGTATAAACACAATAAGTAGTTAAACTAACAACATATCTATCTTTTGTTTGTTGTTTTTTGATGTTTCTTTTTCGAGTTAATTTTTTTAGTTCATCTGATTCAGAAACAATTGTTTTCCAATGGTAAAATTTACGATTATCCAACTTCATTTTGCGTTTACATTTATCTGTCATCATAAATATTATGTCCTTAATAGTATATAAAGTGTACAGTTTAATGTCAAGTTCTGATTGAATTTGTACCTTCAATGCTTTTAGGAGTTCCACAGGAAGGAACCGCAACATCAATACTTCCAGGTCACAGAATGGTACTGGAAGGGCGATCAAAAGAAGTAATCAGAATTGTATCAGTAGGAGGATTTGGAGCAATCTTAGTCACAATAATAATGCTTCCAATCTTTTCAATAGCCCTACCATTTTTACATGGAATTTTAAAGCCATACACATGGATAATTCTTCTTGTTGCATCAATTTATCTGACATATAATCTAACAGGTAATTTCAGGGATTTTTTATGGTCACTACTTTTATTCATATTATCCGGAGTTTTAGGATGGATCACCTTTCAAACACCAATATCCTCAGGAGTTATGATGATGTGTACATTTTGCGGGCTTTTTGGAATAAGTACAATATTATTTAGCCTAAATGACTCATCTACACTACCTGCACAAAACCCATTTTACACATTAAATCTTGATTATAATAAATTCAAAAGCATTTTTGCCGGAGGAATAACCGGAGCAATTTTAGGATTTCTTCCAGGATTTGGACCTGCACAGGGAACAATAATAGCACAAGCTGCAAGTGGAACAAATGATAATGAAGATGACGATACAGTAAATTTCCTGCTTGCAACATCAGGACTTAACATTTCCGATTGTCTTTTTTCTTTAATTGCAATATACATTATTGGAAATCCTAGAAGTGGAATTGCAGTTTATATGTCTTACTTGATTTCAGAAATGAATATTAATCATCTTGCAATCTTTATTTTTGCATCACTTCTTGCAGTGTCTGTTTCACTGGCATTGTCTTTAAAATTAGGAGATTCATTTTCTAAAATAATGAGAATGGTTGATTATAAAAAATTGTCAATTGGTGTTATTTTACTTCAGATTGTAATATTGTATGTGTTTATCTTTTATTATGAAGCACCTGTGGTTTATATGACAATTGCACTTATTACCTCAACTGCTCTTGGAATGCTTCCCCACTACATAGGCGTTGGAAAATCCCATCTGATGGGTGTTTTGATAATTCCTGCAATTGTAATTTATATGAAAATGTTTATTTAATAGCTTAGATAACTACTACATTATCAGCTATTTTTTCTGCTTTTTTTACAATTTCAGAAGTGTCTGCTCCAGGATATGCATCTACAATACATAAATCCACATGTTCAACATCCAAATCTTCAAAGGATTCATTAAATACTTCAAAACCATCTTCTATGTTGTTGAGTTTTAGATTTTTATTTAAGTTTTCAATCATTTCAGGATTTATATCATTAAATATTACATTTTCAAATCCGTATTTTTTAAGATAAATCCCTAAAGCACCAAGACCACACATTGCATCAATAGCTACGCCTTTTTTGATATTGTTATTGTCTAAATAGTTATGTAATCTTAGTAATTTTTCTTCAATAGTCATTGCTACTTCAATATGGTGTTTTGACTGATTTTTTACTAAAATTATTTTCTCATCAATTAGTGTTCTCATAACATTAATCTGTTCATCATCACCAACAAGAAGTTCAAAGTGATTAATTTGAGAATCCTTGTCAAACTGACCAATATTTTCCTGTGGAGATCCTTTTAAAACACATTTTACTTCAGGAACTTCATTAACTAATTTTAAAGCAACATCTGAGTTGAAATCCGGATGAAGCAATATTAATGTATCCTCACCAATAAATTGAGGGTTTAGATTACTGTAGTAGAATTCTGATAATGGTACTGGAGTATTGTGCCTTAATGTTGCAGTTTCAGGAACAATTTTTCCTTCAATCATTACTTTTAGTATATGACTCATTACAATATCAAGAGGTCTTTTTCCACACTCACACCTCATGTAATCGCCATCAAGTTTATCAAAATCAATTAATTCAGCTAAAGGATTGAATTTTTTTATTTGAACATCCTTACAATTGCTACAATAGTCCAATGCATTTATCTTTTCATCTAAATCTATCATATAAAACACCAATATTTAATTGTTTATTGTTGCTTTTTTATAATGATTATGGATTTTAAATATTATTAAATATCAAAAAAAAAACAAAAAAAATAAAGTATGTATGATAAGAATACCTTTATTTTAAAAAAACTAGCTACTTCTTTTCATATACAACTAATAAAGGAGGCCATATATGAATAACCAGGTTAAAGATAACACCAAATCATTTGACCATTATCGTCGTATGATTGGTCTTATTGGAGGCCCACTACTTGCTATTTTAGTGTTTTTAACACCAATCTCAGGTATTAACATGGCTGCTCATAAGCTATTGGCAATTATGGTGTTTGTTTCATGTTGGTGGATTACAGAACCAATTCCAATCCCTGTTACTTCACTTATAGGCCCAACGTTAGCTGTTGTAACTGGAGTAGTAAATGTAAATGATGCTTTCAGTTCCTTTGCAAATCCAATGATTTTCCTTTTTATTGGAGGATTTATAATGGCTGCTGCAATGATGAAACATGGACTTGATAAAAGATTTGCTTATTGGTTATTATCCCGCAGATGGGTCGGCTCAAACCCTAAACGTATCTTAATCGTTATTGGTATTGCAGCATGTCTTTGTTCAGGTTGGATTAGTAACACAGCAACTGCTGCTATGATGCTTCCTATTGTGTAGGACTTTTGGAGCTAATTAAAGAAATGTTTGCAGCAAACGGAAGAGATATTGATTTAAACAACTACAAATATGCAACAGGTTTAATGTTGATGACTGCATATTCCTGCTCAATTGGTGGTGTATTAACTCCTATTGGAACACCTCCAAACACAATAATGCTTAGTTTTTTACATGACATGGCTAAAGTCAACATTTCCTTTTTTGAATGGATGACTTGGGGATTTATTGCAATGGCATTATACTTTGTTCTTGCTTATATTGTAATTTCACGTTTCTTCCCTGCAGATGTTAAGGAAATTGAAGGAGCTAAAGAGTATATCAGTGCAAAACGTGCAGAACTTGGAAAATGGACTAAAGCTCAAAAAAACACATTATTCTGTTTTATGCTTGCAGTTACCCTTTGGGTATTACCCGGAGTATTATCAATAGCTCTTGGAAATGATCATCCAATAACTCAGACTTATAATCAGTTAATTCCTGAATCAATTGCTTCAATGCTTGGAGCTTTGCTTTTATTCATAATTCCGACAAATATAAGAAAACATGAAGTTACACTTAACTGGGAAGAAGCAAAAGAAGGAATTGAATGGAGAACTTTAATCTTATTTGGTGGAGGTCTTGCTCTTGGAAGTATGATGTATAAAGTAGGTCTTTCCAAATGGTTTGGAGATGCAATTGTAGGATTCTTAGGTGGAACACCAACATTATTCGAGTTAATCTTGATTTTCTCATTATTAGCACTTTTCCTCTCAGAGCTTACAAGTCACACTGCAGCAACAAACATGATTGGTCCTCTTGCAATTACAACCGCAATGACTGCTGGAATTAATCCTATTCCAGTTGCAGTAGCTATTGCACTTGCATCATCTTTAGGATTTGTCCTTCCTGTGTCAACACCGCCAAATGCGATATTCTATTCATCAGGAAAAATACCAATTACTAAGATGATTAAGACGGGAATTTTCATTGATATAATAGGTATTCTTTGCATAACAATTCCATTAGTAATGTTCTTTGTTACTTGGATACTTGGAATATAAACACAGAGCCTTTAATTAGGCTCACCATCTTTTTTTACTCTAAAAAACCATTATTGCCATTTAATTGTAATTTTGATGTCAAAAGTAATAAAAACTATATAAGTTAGTATTACTAATCTGTATTTGTAACTAAAAATCGCCATTGGTGAAAATATGGACAAAGACATAATACCACAATATAACATCACAAAACAAAATTACACCACAAAAGAAAAAGAACTGCTTGGAGAAATACGGGAAAATCTTGTTGACTTAGCAATATCAACTGGTGAAAATATTCAGGCAAACGAAGAGAAGTTATTAAATAACATTAAGAGCTTTTTATTTGATAGGTTAGATGATGTTCCTATTGAATACATAAACAAACTATCAAGGAAAATACTTCGAGACATTGCAGGATATGGAGAAATTGATCCACTAATCCAGGATGATGATTTAGAAGAAATCATGATTATTGGAATAAATAAACCAGTTTTTGTTTATCATCGCTCTTACGGGATGATGAAAACAAATATTACATTTACCAATGAACAGGACATTCTGGATTTAATTGACACAATTGCAAGACAGATTAACCGTCGCATCGACCAGGAATCACCAATTTTAGATGGCAGATTAACAGACGGATCAAGAATAAACGCCACAATACCACCAATATCTGCTGACGGACCCTCACTTACAATAAGAAAATTTAGAAAAGACCCATTTACAATCGTTGATTTGATAAATTCAAAAACAATATCTGTTGAACTTGCAGCGTTCTTCTGGCTTTGTTTTGACGGATTAGGAGTCAAATCAGCAAATGCAATAATTTCTGGAGGAACCAGCTCCGGAAAAACAACTACACTAAATGCTCTTTCAGCCTTCATCAACCCAAGTGAGAGAATAATCACCATTGAAGATACATTAGAACTGCAAATACCTCATGAACACGTTATTCGAATGGAAACAAGAGTAGCAAATGTTGAAAACAAAGGAGAGTTAACAATGAATGATTTGGTAAAAAACTCCCTTAGACAACGTCCAGACAGAATAATTGTTGGAGAAGTAAGAGCCGAGGAAGCAATAACACTATTTACCGCACTTAACACAGGACATTCAGGATTTGGAACTCTACATTCAAATGATGCAAGAGAAACAATAACAAGACTTACAAATGAACCAATGTCAGTACCTGAAATAATGATACAGGCAATTGACTTTATTATAATGCAAAACAGAATTTACACACCATCTGGAAAGTCCTTTAGAAGAATCAGTGAAGTAGCAGAAGTTGTGGGAATTGAAGAAGGAGTAGTTCAACTAAATAAGATTTTTCAGTGGACTCCAGAAACAGATACAATTGATAATGTAAGCATTACAAGTAAAACACTCTCACAAATTGCCAATTTAAGTGGAAAATCAATGAATGAATTGTATCATGAAATTGAAAAACGGGAAATGGTTTTAAGCCATATGGTGAGAAACAATATCCGTTCGGTTAGTGAGGTAAATAACATTTTAGAGAGATATTACAAAAATCCTGAAGAGATTTTAAATGAAATAAGGTGATTTAAATTATTTCAAAATTCTTTATAGCTATTGGTGATGCAGCCATTAGCTTTATTACCTTATTTAAAAAAGTACCGAATGTAAAACTCAAATCAAATGCTGTTAAAGTACATCAAAGTGAAGAGGACAAAATTAAAGAACTTCTAATAAAAAAACCAGTTGTTGGAATAGATATAGTAATTTTCATATTGTTAATCTTATACACAAGCCTTGAAATAGTTGGAATTTACGCCATACTTGTTTTAATGACCTACACATTTGTTTTTTACTATCCGCAAATCAAAAAGAATAGAATTTATGAAGATATCAATCAGGAATTGCCATATGCATTAAGACATATGGGAATTGAATTAAAATCCGGAAAAGGACTTCATGACACAATGATTACAATAAAAAATGCAAATTATGGATCCATTTCAGAAGAATTTACAAGAGTACTTGAAGAAATTAAATTTGGAAATTCAACAGAAGATTCATTGCTTGAAATGTCTTCAAGAGTCAAATCAGATGGACTTACACGTGCAATACACCAAATAATAAGTACACTAAGAGTAGGTGGAAACCTTGCAAACAGTTTAGATATAATTGCAAAAGACATTACATTTGATATGCAGATAAAACTAAAGGAATATTCTCAAAAACTAAATTCATTTATCTTGATTTATACATTTATTGCCATTTTAACACCAGTAATTAGTTTAATAATGTTAATGGCAGGATCAACAGTTTTAGGAGATGTAATTTCTTCAGGATTACTGTTTGTAATCTACGGATTGTTTTTCCCTTCAATTGTGATATTTATGGGAGTGTTTATTAAAAAATTAGAACCTAAAATTTAAACAACTTTAAAAACAGTAAATAAAACAAAAATAGAGTAAAAAAGAGTTATTAAAAAATAACTCTATAAAAAATTGGTATAAACCAATTTACATTAATCTTCCGACACCAGTAATTTCGATACTAGCTACGCCGTCAATAGCTTGAACCATTTCTTCTACAGGTTCAGATCCACCTTCACCATCATCAGTGATGAATTGTAAGATAATAGCAACTAAACCGAAAGCGATTGGTTCTTCAGCCATGTCGTGGAGTTTTGCTCCTTCAGGCATGGAACTTTCAATAGTAGCTTTAATAGCATCTAAATCTACATCTGGACTGTCAGGCATAATTTTCATAGTAGTTAATACGTCACCCATTCTAATTCCTCCATATCAAAATCTATGGTCCTTCGAAACCACATTCACATTTGTATGCGTGGCCAAAAGTACGACATTTTTCACATCTTGCGATTTTTGCTCCACAAATTGGGCATTCGAATTCTACGAATGTTCCAGTTAATGGAATTTCTTGTTTACATGAAATGCATTCTACAGTTTTCATTTTTAATCACCTATTATTTGTGTGTAATCGAAGTTATAATCATTTATATTATCATCTATTAAAGATAAAACCCTTTCAGGGTACTTCCCATTCACAACATAACAATTAGTCCCGAACTTTAATAAAAGAGTTGGTAACATTACATCAATTGATGACTCTGGAAAATTTAGCATAGTTTTTGCATCAATTTTACTTATGAATGTTGAACCTGACTCTTTAGGTTCTTGGGTATATATACCATTTACATTTGTTACTATTAAAAGGTTTGCATTTAGAAGGTGTGAAATGTAAGCTGCAATTGAATCTGAAGTTACATCCCATGAGCATTCAAAGGGATCATCTTCACGCAAGAACTTTGAAACTACAAAAATCGGAGTAAAACCTTCATTTGAAATAGCTATTGCCTCATCAATTGAATATGCTAATTTTGTAGACTCAACTTTATCATTTACAAGTTTTGCAATTATATCCATACAATCTATTGCTGTCCAATGATTAGTTTCTTGACTAAAGTTAATTTCACTGTCGTATTTACGAATAAGATTTGCAAATTCCCCACCACCCAAAACTATAAGTGAATTGGTGTTTTTGAGTTTTTTAGCCAAATCTATTGCATAATTTGGAAATAAACTTCCCCCAATTTTAACAACCTGTTTAATGCTCATAATTACAACCACATTTAATAAAAATAGCTATCATTAACTATAAAAGTTTTAAATCCCCAGTTATTTTGTCAATTATTTCATCTTCATCAGGACCAAGTGCCAAAACTGTAACACTTGATGTAGGTATCTGAGTTCTTCCAGCATCAACAACAAGATAATTAGGAACTTTATTTATGTCTGCCTGTTTTTTAAGTTCACTTAATTCTTCTAATGTCTTAACTTTTAAAACTACCTTAGCATAACCTGTTGTTTCCCATTTTCTAATCTTTTCAGGTGAAGCTTTTTTATAAGAACCAATAGAACCATGACAACATTGGGCAGCTATTTTTCCTTTACCCATCTTTAACTCTGTTCTAACAATCATCACTTGTTTCATAACATTAAATATTAAACTATTATGTTAAAAAATTTTTGAAAATAAGGTTTAATTATTATAATAAACATAACTATTAATGATTATATTTTTTATGTGATTATAATGACTCGTATTTCAATTTTAGACAAAGATAGATGTCAACCAAAAAAATGTGATTATCTTTGTATCAATTACTGTCCAGGCGTTAGAATGGATGAAGACACCATCATAATTGACGAAGATACTAAAAAACCGTTGATATCTGAAGAATTATGTGAAGGATGCGGTATTTGTACAAACAGATGTCCTTTTGATGCTATTACAATCATTAACTTACCAGAAGCAGCAGGAGAGCCAATACATAGATTTGGTCAAAACCAATTCGAATTGTTTGGACTTCCAACCCTTGAAGAAGGAACTGTTTTAGGTCTTCTTGGACAAAACGGTATTGGTAAATCTACAATCATGAATATCTTGTCAGGAAATTTAATTCCAAACTTCGGAGACTTTGAAAACAATCCTGAAAACTGGGATGCAGTTATTGATTTTTATAAAGGATCATCTCTTCAAAAATACTTCAAAGACTTATCAGAAGGTAAAATTAAAACTGTTTTAAAACCACAGATGGTGGACCAACTTCCAAAAGTTGTAAAAGGAAAAGTTAAAGACTTACTTAACAATGTAAACGAAAGAGACAAATTAGAATTCGTTACAAAAGAATTACAACTTGAAAACGTATTAGATAGGAAAATGGAAAACTTAAGTGGTGGGGAACTTCAAAGAGTTGCAATAGCTGCAACCGTTTTAAGAGAAGGAGATTTCTATTACTTTGACGAACCAACATCATGGCTTGACGTATCTCAAAGATTAAATGCAGTTAAAGTAATCCGTTCTCTTGCTGAAGAAGGAAAAAGCGTTCTTGTAATTGAGCACGACCTTGCTACCTTAGATGCACTATCCGATAACATCCACATTCTTTATGGTCAGCCTGGAGGATACGGGGTTGTATCCGGAAGAAAAGGTGTTCGTTTAGGAATCAATGCATACATCAACGGATTCTTATCAGAAGAAAACGTAAGAATCAGAAGAAATCCAATTGAATTTACAATCAGACCTCCAACACCTGAAGATGAAGGAGATGCACTTTCAAGCTATTCTGATTTAAACAAAGATTACGGCGGATTTAAATTAACCGCTGATGCAGGAGAAATCTTTTATGATGAAATTGTAACTGCATTTGGTTCTAACGGTATTGGTAAAACCACCTTTGCTAAATTACTTGCAGGAGTTGAAGAACCAACTGACGGAGAAGTTGACAGCGAAGTTACAATTGCATACAAACCACAATACATTGTATCCAACTTCGAAGGAAGCGTTAGTGACTTCTTATACATGAATGCTCCTAGTTTCGGAAGTAAAATCTTTGAAAGTGAAATTATGAAACCATTATCCTTAGATGATATGTTAGATAAACCAGTTAAAGGATTAAGTGGTGGGGAACTTCAAAGATTAGCTATTGCTGCAACATTATCAAAAGATGCTGAAATCTATCTTTTCGACGAACCAACAGCATTTTTAGATGTAGAACAAAGATTAATAGCTGCAAGAGTAATCCGTAAAATGGTTGAAAGTAGAAACGCAGCTTCACTTATCGTTGATCACGATATTGTATTTATCGATTACATCTCCGATAGAGCAATGGTATTTAACGGAACTCCTGGTTTAAACGGTCATGCATCAAAACCAACTGATTTAAGAAATGCTATGAACGAATTTTTAGGAAATCTCAACATTACATTTAGAAGAGATAAAGAAACAAAAAGACCAAGAGTAAATAAACTTGACAGTTATAAAGACCGTGAACAAAAAGAGAAAGGAGAGTATTATTACTTATCTGATTAAGTATCTCCTTTTTTTATTTTATTTTTTTAGATATTTTCAAGTTCTTTTAAGATATATTTTTTCAAAACATCAACTGCTTTTTCACCATCTTCATCTAAACGAACAGCATCCAATGGTTCTAAATCATATGCTTTTACAACACTATCAGCAGAAATGTTAATAATAGGATTTACATCCTTATCTTTTAAGATAACAGCAGCACAGTCATCTCCACAACCTGTGATTGTAACGATTTTTGCATCTTCTAAAATTGGAGAACAATCTTTTTGTTGTGCAGAATACTCAGTAATACATGCTGCAACAATATTATCATTTTCCAAAGCTAATTCAACACTAGCTGCTCTTACAACTAAACCTAATGGACTTAAACCACTACATGCAACTAAAGCAATTTTATCACACATTTTTACACCTACTTTTTCATTCTTTCGTATCGTTTTTTAACTTTATCATAACCTCTTTTAAAGAAAGGACATCTTAAAATACAAACATTACAACCTTCCTTGTGGGCAGTACAAATTTTACGCAAGACTTTTTCATTTTCATCAAATGCATCTTCAGGACACATATCAATACAAACACCACAGGTTGAGCAGAAGTCTTCAACCCATAACATTTCATTTTCATTTTTAAATGGTAAGTTGTCTATTGATGTGTGAATCATAAAAAAGCCATTGTGCAAACCATCTTTAAATAAACATATGTTGCTTCTAGTAATTATACACTCACAAGATTGCATAGCAATTGCCCTTAAACTTAGACCATCATCTAAAGGATGTAACAACTCTGCTTGAAATCCGTTTTCTCTTAAAAAGTCGGCAAATTCATAAATATGAACCCCATAGTCTTGGAATTCCTCATCCATCAATTTGCATTTCTCACGGGAGGGTTGCATCTTTAATAACTCATCACCCATAAGAAATTTAAAAATAATTACATTATCAAAATCAATATTAAAATCCTTTTTAAACTCATCAGACAATTTTGAATAGCTAATTGATGAAAAATTATATTTTTTAGCAAGCTGATTTAATTCATCTAATAACTCATCTGAAATTTCACGTTTAGGATTTTCAGGATTATTTATTTTATAAAAATTAGGAAGAGGTTTGTGGTATCTAAACCCCTCAAAATCTACATTAATCATTTTCTTAAAGCTTCAACAGCCTTAGGGAACTCTTCACAGAATACTTTGATTTCTTCTGTTGGAATTGAGAAACTAATACGTAAGTATCTGTCTCCAAATTTATCAGAAGTGTATTCACCTTCTCTTGTGAAAAGTCCTTTTTGAATCAAGTAATTTGACATGTCTTTTGGATTGATTCCAGCTTCATACAAATCAATAACCATCATGTTTGCATCAGACGGATAAACTGGTAAGAATATTCCATCAACTGTATCAACCATTTCTTTAATTAATCTTTGATTTTCAAAACAGGTATTTCTCATGTCTTCATACCAAAGATCTTTTGATTTAAGACCTGCAATAGCTCCGTATTGAGAAATAATATTTACTCCCAAATCGTTTACAACAGCGTTTTTAATAGCATCAATAATTGGTTTTGAAGAAACAACTCCACCAATTCTTAAACCTGCCATTCCAAATATTTTAGAAAAGCTGTAAATTGTTAAGGTTTGACCTGGAGCATAATTTTCTAAAAGGAAATGTTCTCTTGCAAAGTCTTTGTAAGTAACATCATGTAAAAGATATAAATCATTTTCTTTTGCAATTTGTGCGAATTCTTTTAATTCATCTTCATTGTATGAGGAACCTAAAGGATTTAATGGATCAATTAAAACTACCATACGAGTATTTTCATCCATATTTTCTCTTAAAAGATCAGGAGTTAATTTATACCCATATTTTTCATCATAAATAGGAACATATCTTACTTCATGTGCAAATCTATTTGCAAAGTCCCCAATAATGAAATAACCTGGATCAGATAAGATTACATTGTCTTCAGGAGCTAATAATGCTTGCATACATAAATATAATGATTCGGTCGCACCAGAAGTTAATAATACTTCAGAGTTTTCAAAACCTAAATCTTCTAAAACTAATTTTCTAAGTTCTGAAAATCCTTCTGGGGCAGGATATCTACAGTAAGTTTTTTTACGAATAGCTTCAACCATGGCGTCAGCTATTGTATCATCATGTAAATGGTTGGTGTTTTGACCCATCCAAATCATATCTTCATCCATGTACATATCCTCAAAAAAGTCATTTGAATTATCATAACCTTTTGGAGGCACCCTTTCAGTTTTTTTAAACTTTTTTGGGGGATTTTTTATATCAAAATTAGTCCTCATAAATATCACTCAACAATTCCAAAATAGATATATATAATTAATTATTAATAAAAGTACCTAAATAATTCCCCTTGAAGTAATTGAGAAAATAGCTTGTTTTCCTTCAGGAATACTTCTATGACGTTTTAATGTGGCAATTCTCTGGTTGATATCATCACCACGTTCAAGTTGAATTATTGCTTTACTCCAGTACTGTAGAATAGTTCCGCCAACAGCTTTAATATCATTGTTTCCCTCATCATCATATGAGCTGTAAATTTGATTTGTTAGAATAACTGCAACATCATATTGTCTTGCGATTTTAGATAAAATTCCCATCTGTTTACCTAATTCCTTATTTAGACGAGAGGATTTCATATCATCTACTCTGTATAATGCAACAGCAGAATCAACGATAATTAAATCAACATCATCGTGGTTTTTTCTAAGCCATACATCAATTGATTTGATTGTATCGTTTTGTTCTAAAAAGTTTGTTGGTTCGAAAACGATTATATTATTAGCAACTTTTGAGAAATCCTCACCAGAAATTTGTTTAATCCTATCAATAGATATACCACCTTCAGTGTCAATGTAGATTACTTTTTTATCTGATTTAGCCACATTAACTGCTAAGGATAAAGCGACATTACTTTTACCTGAGCTTGGTGCTCCAAAAATTTGAGTAATTGTTCCTTTTTCAAATCCACCACCTAACATAACATCAAGAGCGGAATTTGATAGGATTTTGTGAGTATCTTCAAAATTAGCTAATACTTTCATAATATAAATATTGTAGTGTATAAATATATATTATTTTCTTATTATTTTTGGTTTAAAACCAGATAAATCAATAATAGATGACGGATTATTAGAATTTAAATTGCCAACATCAATTACCAAATCAACTTCACAATCCAATTGTTCCAATATCTCATCAGGATTATCTAAAACCTCATCATCAGAAAGATTTGCACTAGTTGTAGTTATTGGAAAAATTCTTGCAAGATTACGTGCAATATCACAATCCGGAACTCTCACACCAACACTATTTAATCCGCTTGTGATTGTTCTTGGTACAATAGGACGTTTGTTTAAAATAAATGTGTATGGTCCAGGTAAATACTCTTTAAGTTGTTCTTTTTGACTTAATGAAACCTTAGCGACCAAATTAATAGCTTCAATATCATGTACAAGTATAGATAGCGGTTTAAGTAAACTTCTCTGTTTAATATCATAAACTTTTTTAACTGCATTTTTATTAAAAATATTGGCTCCAAGTCCATAAACAGTGTCAGTAGGATATAATACAACCCCACCATCAGCCAATACGCGAATAGCTTCAGTTATTATTTCTTCATCAATACAGTCAATACTTGTTTTTAAAATCTTCATTTAAACTACCTAACAAATATATTATATAAAATCTTTATATATAAATTATGCTTCAAAGTTTAAGACCCTTATTAACTAAAATATTGAACCCTGTTGCCAGTAGATTAAATATTAATCCAAATATTGTAACGGTGATTTCTCCGTTTGTTGCACTTGTTGCAGCGTATGGATTTGCAAATAAATTACTGATTTTAGGAACAATAGCTATTCTTCTTTCCGGATTTTTAGATGTTGTAGATGGTGCTGTTGCACGTTATCATAACAGATCATCTAAATTTGGTGCATTTCTTGACTCAACAATGGACAGATTTGCAGATGCTATTATTTACATTGGAATAATATTTGGTGGATATTGTGACTGGTTTGTTGGAGTGCTTGCAATTCATTCTGCAATATGTGTAAGCTATGTAAGAGCAAGAGCAGAATCTCAAGGTGTTGAATGTAATATTGGAATTGCAGAGCGTGCGGTTCGTATGATTATTTTAATGGCTGGAGCAATTATCGGATATTTCGCAGGAGATATCTACTTTACATACATAATTTACATATTAGTAATCTTATCTTACTTTACTGTTGGACAGAGAATATTACATGTTTGGAGGCAGTTAAAATGAGCGAACTTGAAAGTCCTGAAAAAATAGCAAAAGATATTGCAAAATTAGAAAGAAATCTTAATCAGGTAGCACATATCACTTTTGAAGGAAAAGAAAAAGAAGTGTATGACAGAGCTATTGATTACTGGAACGATTCCAAATATTATCTTGAAAAAGAAGATATGAGGACTGCATTCGGTTGTATTGAATACAGTCACGGATTATTAGATGCTTTAAGGATGATTCATGGAATCATCTAAACATCAATTTTACTATTTATCAAAGAGTCATCACCAACTGAAATTATTTCACCATCTAAAACTTCGATAACTCTATCAGCTAGTTTAGCTACATCCATATCATGAGTTACAATAATTAATGTTACATTTTTATCTTCGTGTAAATCAATTAATTGCTTAAGGATTTTACTACTTGTCTTTGAATCAAGTGCTCCTGTTGGTTCATCTGCCAATATAATTGATGGTTCGTTAGCAAGTGCACGAGCAATAGCTACTCTTTGACGTTCACCACCAGATAATTTATTTGGCAAGATTTTAGCTTTACCATTAAGACCAACATCATCCAATAATTTCAATGCACGAGCTCTCATGTCCTTTGAGGAGATTTTTTGAGTATACATTGGAATTTCAACATTTTCAACTACAGAAAGGTTTGGAATCAAGTTGTGTAATTGGAATATAAAACCAATTTGATTTGATCTAAACTCATTTAACTTTTTGGATGTTTTTAAGTCCTTACCAGCAACAGATATTGATCCAGAATCAGGAATATCTAATGCACCAAGCATATTAAGCAAAGTGGATTTACCAGAACCTGACGGTCCGATAATTGATACGAATTCCCCTTCTTTGATTGTGAGATTAATTCCATTTAATGCTTTAATTTTTCCATTTTCATAACTTTTGTATAAATCTTTTATTTCTACAGCATTCATAAAATCACCTCACTCATACCTTAATGCTTCTGTTGGAGGAAGTTTAACCGCTTTAATAGCAGGATACAACCCACCAATAATTCCAACAACTATTGCAATTGAAAATGCCTGGATGAAAATTTTAGGACTAAACAGTGGGGTAATTCCCATTTGCGGACCAAGTAAAGTACATGCTCCAAATCCAATTAATGAACCAATAATTGCAGATACAACTGTAATTACAAGTGATTCACCAACAATCATGGTTAAAATCTTTTTATTGGACCATCCAACAGCTTTTAAAACTCCAATTTCACGTGTTCTTTCAAATACAGACATTAACATTGTATTGATAATTCCTAAACCACCAACAACAATAGCTAAAAGTGAAATTGCCCAAGTAGATGCCTGAAGCATATTTAACATATCAGCCATCTGACCCATTTCCATAACTGAAGTCACAGTAGTAATGTTTTCCCCATACATTGCATCAATTCTATCTGCAACAGTTTGAGGATCTTCACCTTTGTTTACTTTAACATAAATATTTGAAATGGAATCTTCATCATCCATTAATTCTCCAACTTTGGAAATGGAAGTAAATACTCCACCAGCCATGTTTTGATCACCGGTTTGGTAAATACCAACAACTTCAAAGTCTTCACCATTGATTACAATATTATCTCCAACAGAATAATTGTTGTCATCAGCATATATTTCACCTAAAATAGCTTCAGATGTATTATCTTCAAACATTCTTCCGTCTTTGATTGAAATATCTGCCAACTCACTACCGGACGGGTCAATACCGATCAATGTATTCATATAATCATCACCAACCGAGGTCAAAACAACATAAATTGCATAAGCCTTATCTACACCAGACACATTGGCAATCTTTTCTGTCCAGTTTGCATCAATCGTATTGGTTCCATATGCAGAATCTCCAGTTTCTTTTCCAGAAATTGAAAAGTCCGCACCTCCCGCGTGAATTGTTTCTTCAAAAGTATCTATTAAACCATCAGTAATTCCACCAAGAGCAACAATAACGACAATTCCTATTGCAATCCCTACAATAGCTAAAATTGCACTATTTTTCCTCCTAAATGGATTTTTAAGAATAAATTTTAAAAATGACATATATAATAAATAGATCAAGAGTATATAAATAAGTAAGTATAGCATTTACTAAGATGCAAAAAATGAGTGATAAAATGCATAAAGAAGAATTATTAAAAAATGTTGATAAAATCCACACAACTGAAATGGGTGTTGGAAGAATACAAAAAAATCTTGAAATAAGTGAAGAACCTGTTAGCTATTGTATTTCAAAACTTAAAAAGGAATCATCAAAAGTTGATAAACAGGGAAAAAACTATTATGTTGAAGTTGATGATTGTAGAATTACAATTAATTCCAGCAGTTTTACTATTATAACTGCTCATAAAAACTAATTTTAAAAATTAAAAAAAGAAGAGATAAATTAAATCTCTTTAAATTTATTCCATATCTTCGAATCTGGATTCTAATTTTTCCATTACACCAGGTAATGAAGTGTATTCCATTTCCTCAGCAGGTAATCTGTGAGGTTCGAAAGGACCGTGTCTTCTGAGGTAGCTTGCAATGTTTGCTGCTTGTTCACGAGCAGGGTCGAATGCAGGGTCATCGAATAAGTCTACAGGACCGATTAATTGACCGTTAGCTACTTGGAAACCTAAACCAACTACTCTAGGTGGTCCGTCAAATCTGATTGGGTTTGCTTCTGCTTCAGATACAGGCATTAATGGACCGTTGTGTGATCCTCTCATCCATCCACTTACGATGTGTGGGAATGCGAATGGGTCAACACATTCTCCGTTTGCAGGGAAACCAGATTGTGCTCTTACAATACATACAGGGTCGTCTTTACCAACGTATTCTCCAGCCATTAAGTTTAATTTTTCAGTACTTACTGCAGCTGCGATTTCACCGTTTTTCTTCCATACTCTTTTAATTACGTATCTTCCAGTAGAACCGATTAATGCAAGTAAATCGTACATTTCTTCAGGACAGTTTAATACAACTTTTCTGTGTTCGATTACGTCGAATACTTCAAATTTGAATCCTTCGTGTAAACTTGGGTCAATTACAAGACCTGCAGTGTTGAATGGGTCTGCAAACATTCTAAATACTGGTAAGTTGAATGCACCAGGTTCAGTTTTGTCACAGCAGAATACGAGTACTGGATCAGATGGTCTTTCTTCGAATTCAAATTCAGCTACACCAGGACCCATACCTTTGATGTTACCTGAGAAAGTATCAGATAATAAGTCTTGACCTGCACCATATAATTTTAATTCACGTGCTCTTTCGGTAGCTTTCATGAAAGCATCGTATGCAGCTTTGTGTACTTCTTCGTTTTCTTCCCCTTTGTCGTGGGTCATAATCAAGTCAATGTCGTCTCCACAACGGGATATATAATAATCTTTTATGATACCTGCTTCTAAAGCTTCGTTTAAAACTTCGTCACAAATATCAATTAATTCTGGGTGTGCTACACAGTGTCCAGACACACTTCCAATATCAGCTTTAATTACACTAACAGTAGTTTTCATATTATTAACCTCGATTAGTAAATTTCCATTTACTATACATTTATTAATTTTATATTGTATAGTATTTAATTATTATGATTAAAAAAAAGTATAAAAAGAAAACTTAATCAAGTCTTCTAATATTTTCAAAAGCTTTTTGAACTTCAGCGTCCTGATTCATATCTTCACATGCCTGTTTAACACGTTCTAAATCAGCACGGGTTTCAGGATATTTAGGAACTGCACTACACCCTCCATCATCGATTTTGGATATTTCAAAAGTTCCTATCTTTTTAGCTATTTTAGTGATTTCCTCTTTATCAAGACCAATTAAAGGTGATAAAATAGGCATTTCTACACCGTATCTTGTAGCTAAAATATTTGATAATGTTTGTGAAGCAACCTGACCGACACTGCTTCCATCAACAATAGCATCAGCACCAAGTTTTAGAGCTAATTTTTCTGCAATATGATACATTCCTGATTTACATAATACACAGGTCATTTTTTCAGGAGCAGTGCCCTTAGCAGTCTGTAAATATTCTCCATATGGAACAACACGTTTTTTAATAGGAACTCCTTTTGCATATTCATTTAACTGATCAACTAACTGTTCGAAAAGTTCAGCTGCTTTAGGTGTTGTAAACGGAGCATTATCACAGTTAAGTGCAATAACTTCACATCCTCTTTTCATCATCAGATAAGCAGCAACAGGAGAGTCTATTCCACTGGATAAAAGCACAACAACTTTTCCTTGTGTTCCTAATGGAAGGCCTCCAGGACCTTTGATTTTTTCATGGAAAATATAAGTATCATTTTCTCTAACTTCAACAAATATTGTTAAATCAGGATTTGTTAAATCAACAGGAGCCATTACAACTTTTCTTACAACTCCACCACAATGAGCAGCCATTTCCTGGGAAGTAAATTCATGTTTACCTACACGGCGGCATTTAATTGCAAATTTAGTATTTTCATCAATTAATCCTTTTTCAACTAAGCTTTCAACATATTTTGTTAAAGTCTCATCAATATCTTCATAGCTTGTTTTGGTTGAGGTTGCAGGAGAATAAGAAACAACTCCGAAAACCTTGTTTAATTTTTCAATTCCATCTTCAAAGTTTTCAGGGAAAATATAGATTCTTCCTTGATTTCTATCAACACTGCATTCAAAAGTAGCTTTAATATTTTTAACTAGCTTTTTTTCAAAGCGAGACCTTATTTTTGGACTTTTCAATCCAATTTCACCATATCTGGCAATAATTAAATCATAATTCATTTAAACAACTCTTTTTAGTTCACGCTGAAAAAATAGTAATCCCTTCTATACTAGTTTTTTAAAATATAACAGCAAGTATAATTTTTAATTTATACATTAATAAAAGTTTTCTAAAAAAAAGAAAGGATAAAAAATTATCCTTTAATTAAATCAATAGCAGTTTGGATAGCTTCATCCATTTTGTCTGTGTTTTTACCTGCACCTTGTGCTAAAGTAAGACGGCCACCACCGCCACCACCTAATACACCAGCTGCAGTTTTGATAACTTCATTGATTTTAATTCCATTATCAATTGCGTTTTGAGAAGCTGCACCAACTATTTTACCATCGTTGTTTCCCATAATAACTATGTCTGCTTTTCCATTGTCGGTAAAGTCAGTAGCTATTTTTTGAAGTTCCTTGAAGTCTGATTCCATTAATTCAGAAACAACTTTTAATCCGTTGATTTCTTCATAGTCATCAGCAAGTGAATTCATTTTAAGAGAAGCAATTTGTGATTTTAACCTGTCGATTTCGTTTTTCTGTGCTTTCCATTCACTAAAGAATCTGTCACATGTTTTTGGAAGCTGATCATTGTCAACTTTAAATACTGCAGAACTTTCTCTTAAAAGTTCACTGTCATGTTGCATTGAATCAATTGCAGCAAGACCTGCTGAGAAATCAATTCTTTCTACACCATCTTGAACCCTTTCGGTTTTGTTGATTTTAATTGGTCCAACAACACCAGTTCTAAGTACGTGTGTACCTGCACAAGCTTGAACATCTACACCAGGGATTTTAACAACACGAATCATTTTACCAGGAACAATACCTCCTTGGTAGAGTACGAAACCATATAATTCCTGTGCTTCATCTCTTGTATGGAATTGAATATCTAAATCAATATTTTCCATTACGTATTCATTTGCTAATTTTTCAATTTCGTTTAATTCTTCTTGAGTAATACGTTTGTAGTGAGATAAGTCAATACGTGCCCTGGTAAGTCCGTTTTGAGATCCTGCCTGCCAGATGTGTTGACCTAATACTTTTCTTGCAGCTGCAATAACCAAGTGAGTTCCAGTGTGGTGACGTGCAAGGGTTATTCTTCTTGTCCAGTCGATTTTACCGGTTGCAGTTTTTCCAGCTACATCATCAATATCTCCTTCAATATGGTGTAATACAACATTGTTGATTTTTTCTGCGTGTTTAATTTCATATGATTTGCCATCAATTACAACTTCACCAATATCAGAAGGCTGACCTCCTCCTTCAGGATAGAATGAGGTTTTATCAAAGATTAAACATTTATCGCCGTCTTTTTCGATTAATCCTAAAACTTCGGCTTCAAATTCTTGTTGGTAGAAATCTTTATAGAATAATAAATCAGTTTCAGGGAAATCTACTTCAAATGCGGATTTTTTATTGGAAGTATCTTTTTCGTGTGCTCCTGCTACTTGAGTAAAGAAGTTATCTGGAACATTAACAGTGAAGTTATCTCCTGCCATTTCAACAACGGTTTCAGGAGGAATTCCGTGAGCATCATATAAGTCAATTAACATGTCAAGAGGCATTTCGTCTTTGCCTTCTTTTTTAAGTCTTTTAATGGATCTTTTAACAATACTTTTACCTTTTTTAACTGTAGCAGCATATCTTTCTTCTTCTAAAGTGATAATATTCATGATGTGTTCTTCACTGTCACGAATTTCAGGATAGAATTTGGATAAGAAATCAAGTTGGATTGCCATTACATCTGCAAGGGATTCTTCCATGTTTAATTCTTTCATGAAACGAATTGTTCTTCTTAATACTAATCTTGCAAGATATCCTTCTTTTACGTTGGATGGAATAATACCATCAGCAATCATGAATGCAAGACAACGTGTGTGGTCTGCAATAATGTAAATTGCTTCCATTGGTTCTGCTGCTTTTAAGTAGTCTTCTAATGTAAGACCTAAACTGTCTGCAACTTGTTGACGGAGTTCTTTTAAGTCTCCAATATCTTCAATATCCATCATTCCTGCAATTTGTGCATTTCTTCCTTGGATATCTTCATTGATTTCTACACCAGTTAATTCTCTTAATTTATCAACAACAGGTGCAAAACAAGCATCGTAAGCTGTTGGAGTTCCTTGAGAAATCCATGCAATTCTTTCAAGACCATAACCAGTATCTACAACTTTAATTGGAATTTCTTTTTTAGATCCATCTTCTAAAGTTTCATATTGGATAAACACGAGAGTTGCAAGTTCTACTCCTCTACAACATACTTCATAACAAGGTCCTTCGTTACCTCCACCAGACCACCATGATTTGATGAAAGTAATCTCTTCAGTATTAATTCCAATTGAGTTGAAAAACTCGTGACATATTCTGATGGTTTCATCTTCCCAGTAAATGAAGTCATCTTCTTTGTTGATAACTGTATGAGTACCCATAGTAAAACAGGTCATGTGTCTTCCGGTTCTTCCAACATTGTCAACGTCGTTAAGTCTGATTGAAGGTTGAGCCATTGCAATAGGGTTTGCAGGTGGTTTAACAAGTCCAGATGTAATCCATGGTTGGAAACAGAAAATTGATGCTCCAACTAAAAATACGTCATCTCTCCATCTTTTAGCAAGAACTGGATATCTTGGGACGTGTACATGTCCTTCACTTTCTAAAAATTCTCTGAAAACTTTTTGGATTTCATATAAGTTGTATGGTTTATCAGTAGCAGGATTTGCAATAAAACCGTACTCGTCACATGGAGCGTCCCCACAAGTTTCCCTATCAACTTGAGAGTAAAACTCTTGTCCACAAGTTTTACAAGTTTGTAGTTTATAACCAAGTTTATCAAAAATTTCTACCATATGAATCAGTTCAAATTATTTATTAGTATATACTATGAATTTTGTTAAATAAATAATTAGTGAAAAAATGTCAGAAAAACTTTGATTTTTAGTAAAAATAGCAGTAAATAAATAGTTGGTTTTTAAGTAAAAATAAGAATTATTCAGTTATGTAAATAAAAAAAAGAAAGGTGATAGATTTAAAAAACCTATCCGAAGAGAGCACCTAATCCAGCTGCTGCTTCTTCTTCAGAAGCTTCTTCTTCCTCTTCTTCTTCCTCTTCTTCTTCAGCTGCTTCAGCTGCTACAGGAGCTGCTGCAGGAGCTGCTGCTGCCATAGCAGTAGTTTCCATAGCTTCGTCAATGTCAACATCTTCTAAAGCTGCGATTAAAGCTTTGATTCTAGCATCATCAGCTTCAATACCTGCTGCTTCAATAATACTTTTAACATTTTCTTCGTTAATCTCTTTTTCTGCACTGTGCAAAATCATTGCCGCATATATGTATTCCATGTTATCACCATTAATTTTATAAAGTGTTAGTTTTTACAATAAAAATTATAATAATTTTAACCGAAGAGAGCTCCTAACCCAGCTGCTGCTTCTTCTTCACTACTTTCTTCTTCTTCCTCTTCTTCCTCTTCTTCAACAACTTCTTCAACTACTGGAGCAGCTGCTACAGCAACGTTGGAAAGTTTGTCAGCTAATTCGTCGTCAATTGCGCCTTCAGTATCAGCTACTTCGGATGCGATTGCTAACATTTTAGCTTGAGCTAAACCAATGATCGGTTCAGCAGTTTCAGAGGTTACAATTGCTCCTTCTACACCAACATTAATAGCTCTGGTGTATGCGAGAGTAATGATAGTGGAAATAGTTTCATCAGTAGGGATTGCTGCGTTTACAGATAAGTTAAATGCATTTCTGAATGCATTTTGAACGTCAGCTAATGTTTGTTCTTCGTCGATTGCAAGTATGTCGGAAGTATAAACTGCTTCTTCTTCATATACTGCTTTTAAATCGATTCCTACTTCCATAGGATTAATATCCATTCTGGATAAGGTTGCTGCTACTTGTTTGGAAACTTCTTCGCCAGCTTTTACGACGACAGTTTCTTTTTGTACGCAGATTTTACCTTTATCAATTTTAGCAGGAATTCCAACTTGTTGTAATTCACCTAAGAAAGGACCTGGTTCAAAACCGGTGTCTCCTTCAGGTACAATAATATCATCAGAAGCGATAGATCCTGGTTTAGCAGGAGCTGAAGTTTTGCTGTCTTCTAATATTTTGTATAATCTGAAAGGATTCATTTCAGTAGCAATAATTGCAACTTGACCTTCCATATGTTCGGATAAATCAACAATGTTGTTTTTATCAGCATTACAATCTTCAAGAGCTAATTCAATAAGATTGATTTTAGACATTCTGATTACAGCTTTACCGTTGAGAGATTTTCTCATTTCTTGGAGCTGTTTTGCAGGAATGTTCATTAAGTCAACAATACCGATTACTTCGTGTTGATTAATGAGTTCTTTGAGCTCTTGGACTTCTTCCTTTTTCCATTCTGCAACATGAGCCATTAGATCACCCTCACTACTGGTCCCATAGTTGTTTTAATAAACATGGACTTGATTTGACTTCTTCCTTTTTCTAAATTGCGGTCTAAGACTGTAAGAACAGTTTCCACATTTTCAGCTATATCCTCGTCTGACATGTCTTGGCTTCCAACAACAATTTGAATACTTGCTTGTTGTTTTACACCAACTTTGACAGTACTTTGTAATCTGTCTAAAAGAGGAGCTAATTTAATACTTGCAGGTACTGGTTTTGGCATTTTACCACGAGGACCGAGTACTGGACCTAAGAACCTACCAACAAGTGGCATCATATCAGCTTGAGCTACTAAGAAATCAACAGAGTTTGCCATTTTTTTAGCGGATTTTCTGTCTTTTCCGAAAGCTTCTAAATCTCCTTTATTAATTACAGTGTCAAGACCAGCTTCTTTAGCTTGAACAATGAGTTCCCCATCAGCAATGACTCCGATTTTAACATCTTTGCCACGGCCATTAGGAAGAGTAACTTCCTCATTAAACCTATTTTCTGGTTTTTTGACATCTAAGTCACGGATATTAATAATAATATCTACGGACTCAGTGAAGTTTCTCGGCTTAGATTGTTCTTTTGCCTCCTTCACCGCGTTAATTACATCTTGTGTCATATTAATCCCCCATGAACATAATGTTCATTGGATAAATTTGGTTTCATGAGTATCGATTACAAGAAAAAAATTCTTAAACGATTGCATGAATTAAAAACAGTATATCAATTATAATCGTAATTATAACGTCATATACACTGTATTTATTAACTTAATTTAAATTTAACAATATAATATCTATTCTACTAAGATATCATCATATTTTCCAGCATCAACATCTTTTTGTGCTTCTCTTGGGTCTTTACCATCAACAGATAATCCCATACTAACACAGGTTCCCATGACTTCTTTGATACCTGATTTGTAATCGTTAGCGAGTAATGAATCGAATTTCATTCTAGCGATTTTAAATGCAGTTTCAATTGGTAAGTCATTAACAATATCTAAACCTGGTTCATGAGAAGCTTTTTCGATGCCTAACTCTTCCATGATAAGAGCAGTTGTAGGCGGAGTACCAATTTCAATTTCGAAATCTTTAGTATCTCTGTCGATAATAACTTTAACAGGCACTTTCATACCTGCGAAATCAGCACTTTTCTTATTAATTTCTTCAACTACTTGCATCATGTTAATACCGAAAGGTCCTAAAGCTGGACCTAATGGTGGACCAGGAGTAGCAGTTCCACCCTCGATAAGAACTTCGACTGTATCTTTAGCCATCAGTCAGCCTCCTTTTGAATTATTCTAATTTGATCAGCTTTAACAGTAACTGGTATAGGTACTGCAGCTTCTATTAACTCAAGAACGACTTCTTCACGTGATTCGTCAATACGAACCACTTTTGCTCTTTCTCCTTTAAATGGACCAGAAATAAGCTCAACAATACTTCCTTTTTGAATAGAGGAAATAATAGGCTCTGGTTTTAAGAATCTTTTAACCTCTTCGAAGCTAATGGTAGCATTACCACCAACAACACCTCTTAAATGTTGTACCTTCAAATCAGGGTTTCTAAGATCTATTTTTGTTGAGGATTCAACTAAAATATATCCTTTTAAAGATTCCGGAACAAGAATTGATGAAATGCCTACGCCTTCAACGGTCCTAGCCTTACGAGCTAAGAGCCTAGCAACATTCCTTTCCTGTCCTGCGGATGTTTTAAGAGCATATATGGAACTATTAGTATCTTCCATAAAAAATTCACCTATTTTTAAAATTTTTTCTTGTTAATAAAATCATACATTAAGTTAAAAATATTATAAAAGCCATAATTTTCAAGAAGAAAGATATCTTGAAAATGGAATTCTATAATATGAATATCTATATAAATAATAGTATTTAAAAGTTTTTA
>SAMEA3663215__coassemble_140_pt1 | contig 27851 bp, 27 predicted proteins | sample SAMEA3663215__metabat2_high_PE_014 | metagenome-assembled genome bin SAMEA3663215 (sample SAMEA3663215) | pig gut metagenome | biome: pig gut; feature: pig-associated habitat; material: faeces | place: China | collected 2013 | reverse complement strand
GCATATATTAATTTAAATATGGGTATAGGGATTTAAATGGTGTATAAAGTAAAATATGATGAAAAAAATTACTCCGTAGTCATCACCAAAACTGGAAAAGAAGACTGGTTTACTCCCGGTAAGGTTCTTTATGATGTTAAGCCCTATGACGGTTTTCTAAAGGACATGTCTACAAATTTGGATATTGTAATTCCAGTTAATGATTTTAAAGATTATACACATATTTATTCAAATGTTTTCATTGAAGAGTTAGAGATTAGTATACCTAATAACATTATTGGTACTAGCTTTGGAGACAATTACCGTAAATTGAAGGATATCATATATCCTATTTTTGAAGAAGTCTACAAAACCAAAACCAAAAAGAAACTACACTTTTATTTTGAAAATGGGGAAGGTCAGGTAAAATACATATTTTTAGATATAATTTATGCTGAAGAAAGTATTGTAATTGTTTATAATAATACAACTGATCCATTGCTTAATTCCCAGCAGCAAATTCATACATCTAAAGAATTCAATGAAGTTTCTTACAACTATATTAAAGATATCAATGGAAATTATTTCTATGATTCAAATATCTATGAGCTTGTTGAAAAAGAGTTCTGCCAAGATGACTTTAAAAGAGATATTATTTGTGATTTAGTCGTTCCCGAAGATAAAGAGTTATATAAATCACTTGTTAAAGGAGATACTCAGTATAGTAATACAACTCATAATAATGTTTATATCCAAACTAAAAAAGGAACTAGAAAAAGTCTGGTTATTACTTCAAGTAAGTTATATGTTGGTAAAGAATTATCACAAGTTGCAGTTACAATAACTGATATTAGTAAAAATATTGAGAGAAAAAATAAACTTCTCATGAATAAACTGTTAACTATAATTGATAATAAATTAGGTGTTGGTACATACATTAAAGATAAAAAAACTGGTGCATATATTATTTCAAATGCACTTTATGACAAGTTACACCTTTCTAAACCAGAAGCACATAATTTAGATATGAATTATAAGAAATATCTTATTGATGAAGAAGATCATAAATATTTCGATGATTTTTACAATGGTAAAATCCAATGTTTAGAACGTGAAGTAAGATATAAATCTCCTAACTGTGATAAAAATCAGCATTTATTTGTTTATTTAAACAGATATATTGAAGATGATAGTGATATATTCTTCATGGGTATTAAAGAGATTAGTCGTGAAATTAAAATTCAAAAGAATTTACTTTCACAAAACCATGAATTAATGTTCTTAACATCTGTAGTAAAAGATATCCAGGAATCCACTTCATTAGCTATTAGTTATATGGATTCTAAAGGTAAATTCCACTGGAGTGATGAAATTTATAGAATTATTGATCGCTATCCAAGACCAGAAGATGAAGATATTAATATTTTAGCACCATTGGTTTCTTATGATGATCAAATTAAAATGGAATCTATAATTTATAATTCAATTGATGATGAATTATTCCATAATGACTTCTTAATAACAACTGAAACAGGAAAAGAAAAGTATATAAGAACTACAGCACGTAAAATCTTTGATGATGAAGGTAATTTCCTTCGTTTAAGTATGTCTGCTCAAGACATTTCCAAACAAAAAGAATACGAAAAACAGTTAGTTAGAAATACTGAAGAGAAAAATGTTTTGGTCCAGGAAGTTCACCATCGTGTGAAAAATAATCTCCAGATTATTATGAGTTTCATCAACTTGGAGAAAAAGTTCCATAAAGGAAACTATGAGAAAATCCTTGATGTAACTGAAAGACGTATTGGTGCACTTGCTTTAATTCACGAACGTACATATAAAGACGAAAATATGAATTATATGAATGTTCCAGTATTCTTAGAAGATTTGGACAAACAATTATATGCTCGTTCAAGAAAAAGAGGATACAAATTTGTCACAAGTATTGATGAAGATTTAACATTCTCTATTAATACTGTTACTCCATTATCTTTAATTATTAATGAGTTAACTGCAAATACATTCAAATATGCTTTTGATGATGAGGATGAATCTTCTAAAATAATTTTTAAATCTTTAGAATTATTTGAAAAAGATGGTAAAAAATTCTGTAAATTTAAATACAAGGATAATGGTAGTGGATTGCCTGAAGGATTTGACTTAACAGAATACAAAGGATTAGGTTGGCAAATTATTACTTCCCTTGCAAGACAAATGGACGCAGAATATGAAATTATCGATGATAACGGCGTTGGAATGTCTTTAACATTCCCTGTCGTTTAAATTTTTTTTAAAATAGGATTATAATTTTTTTGCAACAGATTTTCCTAAATCTGTGCATTTATATAATCTGCCTTTTCTTACATCTTCATTAACACAGATAACTAAATTTTTCTTTTTTAAATCAGAAAGAGCAGATGAAACTTGACTTGTATTTACATTTATTTCTTTAGCAATTTGTGATGGCATTTTCAAATCATTGTTTATTGATTTTAATGTAGCTGTCCTATAAGCAGATACTTTAACAAAACCAAGAAGTTCATATATTTGAGTATTATCCATATTATTATTTTTTTAATTATTCTTTTTAATGTTTATATATTAGTTATATGGATTTATATTCGTTTAATAACAAGTTTTACATATTTATTAAACATTTTATAATAAAAAATAAAAAGAGAAATAGGTTATTTAAATAATATCCATAAACCTATTTTTAATTTCAACAGGAGTTAAATCAATGATTGGTGCTTTTGAGTTTCCGGATTCAGTATTATATACAATAAAACTAGCATCCTCGCTTTTAATAAACTCTTTTAAATTGATATCTTTAAAGTTATAGCTGTTTTTAAATCCTACACCTCTTGCAACATCAACTAAATCTAATTCCTGTGCATAAGTATCCTGATTTCCTGTTGAACCATAAGCACCATTGTCTATAACAATCCATGTTAAATTTCTAGGATTATTAGCAAATACAGTTACTAGAGAACCCATATTCATTAAAAGTGCACCGTCACCATCAATTACAACAATATCTCTGTTTGGCTGTGATAGGGCAAGACCTAAACCGATAGATGATGCAAGTCCCATTGATCCAATCATGTAGAAGTTTTCATTTCTGTCTTTAATGTCATATAATTCTCTTGATGGAAATCCAATGTTACAAACTACTAATTCATCGTCAATGTATTTCATTATATCTTCAATAGCTTCTCTTCTTGCCATATTATCACCAATATTTGATTTCAAGTAAAACACTTGTTGGTTTTCCACTTTCAACAGATAAGTTCCAAGCTTCTTTTACATTTTCATATGCTTGTTCAGGAATTTGCGGTTTGAAAAATGAATAATTCATTGCTTCTAAGATTAATGGAGTTGATTCTCCCATTGGAACTTGTCCACAGATGTTTTCTCCTTCAGTTCCTCTGTGACTCATTATCATTAATAATGGGAATTCGTATAATTCAGTAAGGGATTTTAATGCATTAATTGAGTTTCCAAGACCTGAATTTTGCATTAAAATAGCTACTTTTTTACCTCCAAGATATGCCCCAGCACATATTCCAATTCCTTCTTCTTCACGGGTAACTGGAACGTGGGTTATATCAGGGTCTTCATCAATCATATTTAATAATTTTGATAGATTAACGCAGGGAACACTTACAATAAAATCGATTCCTGCATCTTTAAGTCCATTAAATATAGCTTCACTACTATCCATTATATCACTTAAATTCTTTTTTTATAAATATTTGTTAGATTTATTATAAAAAACTATTTAATTACTTGAAATTCTTTAATATTTGAATTTAATAAAATAAATTCCAAAAATCGAATAGTAACCTTTTTATTTAACTTGAAACTAAAATAGGATTATGTTTGATAAACTACCAATTTCTTCTAAAACAGAACAAATCTTAACTAAATCTTTAGATGAACAGATTTCTGTTGAAGAAGCAAATTACTTAATGAATCTTAAAGGACCTGATGTTTATCCTTTACTTGCCACTGCTGATTATTTAAGACAAGATATTGTTGGAGACAACATTACATTCATTAATAATTGTAATATCAACTTTACAAATATTTGTACTGTTAGATGTGGTTTTTGTGCATTTGGAAAGGATGAAGACGATCATGATGCATATATATTGGATGATGAAGCAATTTTAGAAAAAGCTCATGGTGCTGTTGAAAAAGGAGCACGTGAATTTTGTGTAATGGGAGGAGTACTTCCTGATGCTGATATTAGCTATTATGAACACTTGCTTACATTATTAAAAGATGAATATCCTGATGTGATGATTCATGGTTTTTCACCAACTATGATTAAGGATGCATGTGAAGTATCTAAAATGGACATTGCTGAAGGTTTTGAAATATTAAAAGATGCAGGTCTTGACACCCTTCCGGGAACAGCTGCTGAAATATTAACAGACCGTTCAAGAGAAATAATTTGTCCTGAGAAAGTTAGTGTTTCCGAGTGGATAGATATCGTTAAAACAGCTCATGAAGTTGGAATCAAAGGATCATCCACTATCATGTATGGGCACGTCGAAACTTTAGAAGAAAGAGTGCAACATATTGATATTATTAGAAAATTACAAGAAGAAACTCATGGTTTTACCGAGTTTATTCCAATGACTTTTATGCATGAATATTCTCCAATCTTTTTGGAAGGACAATCAAACCTTGGAGCTACTGGAATGCAGGATTTAAAATTATATGCAGTATCCAGATTAATGCTTAGAGATTTAATTCCAAATATTCAAGTATCCTGGGTAAAAATGGGTTTCAGATTTGCTCAAGTTTCCCTTATGGCTGGTGCTAACGATTTAGGTGGTACCTTAGGTGGAGACGAATTATCCGCTGCTTCAGGTGCTCCGGATGGAGTTGAAGCATCAATTGCAAGTTTAAGTAAAATTATTAAGGATTTAGGTAGAAATCCTCTTGAGAGAAACTCCGAATACTCTGAGTTTTATCCAGTTGATTAATTAGGTGTTTAAATGAATAAATTTATTGTCATAGATGGATTAGATGGGTCAGGAAAAGACACACAGGTGAATTTACTTGCTGATATGTATGAAAAGCAAGGATGTAATGTCGTTGTTCGCTCCCACCCATGTCCAGACAATAAATATGGTAGAAAATCAAAAGAAGCACTTTTAAAAACTGGAAAAATTAATCATTTACTTGCAACTATTTATTTTGGTCTTGATGCAGTCAGATCTGTTGTGAAATATTGTCGTGATGACAGTATTGACGTATTAATCTTTTCAAGATATATCTTAGCAGTTATGTATCTTCCAGATGGGATTAATACAATAGTCTATAAAATAGTGTCATTTATTCTTCCAACATCTGATTGTATGTTCTTTTTAGACGTTAGCCCAGAAGAATCACTTAGAAGAATTGGTTCTCGTAATGAAGAAACAGAAATGTTTGAAAATATAGAATGTTTACGCGAAAACCGTTTAAGATCACAAAAGTTTACCTACAACTGGAATGTTATTCCTGGTGATGATTCTGCGGAGGTAATTTCACAAAAAATAAAAATGAAATGTCTTGAAACAGACAATTTAATTAAATAACTTCTTTTATTCCTTCATTTGTTATAATCATTAATGAATTAAGGTTATCTAAAACAAGTGACACAATAGGATGAGTTTGAATATCCTTGTGCATAAATACTATCTCATTTTCAACAATATCAATCCAGTTAACGTGATATACAACAACACCGTTAACAATTAATCCTAAAAACTCAGGAACATACCTGTCAGGGTTTATTTCTTCAAAATATTTATTGTTTTTTAGTATTTCTCTTAAGACATTTTCCATATTATACACCTTTTCTTTCATAAACAAATTTTGGAACAGCTTTATCTAGTGGATCAAAACTTTCTCTATTTTTAACTTCCATACATTTCATACTTACCTTTGAGTGAAGTGATGAAGGAAGTCTTAGAATTCTTTTTAAATCAATTGATACTTTAGCATCAATAGTTGATAAGTTAACACGTGCCATTGCTCCAACCAGGTTTTTATATCTTCTAGGTCCAATATCTCTTTTAAAATAACCCCAGTTATCGTTATCCAAGTGATGTCTTGAAGCCATGATGTCTTTCATTAATTTAGGGTTTATTCCATCAATTTTTTCATTACCTACTAAATGTTGAATATTGAATTTTACTTTATCTGTAAATATCTTTGAATATCCAATTGGTATTGTGAAATGCTCAAAGTTAAAGCTTTTATTTGAAATTTCAGGGTTTACAAATTGAGATTTTGGAACTTCAGCACCAGCAACATACTTTAAGACTTCAGATCTAAGTTCACTATTAGCACTCATCATTTCTTCATCTAAAATCCTAATGTGATATCCTCTTCCAGAATAAATCAAATGTATGTTTTTTAAGCCTAAATCTGATTGCAATGTGTCTATTAATGAGTTAACTATCTCTAAAGCTTCACCAAGACAAACTTCACAAACTCCATTGCATTGACAAGACCTGATTGGAATATCTTTAGCATCTACATCAAAGATATACTCTGCTTTTAACCAATCTTCTCTTCTTTTTGGATTATTATAGAATGCTACTGAGATATATGATGCAAATGGAGCTTTAAATCTTAAGAATTTTCCTAAAGCTTCAGGTCCTCCAAATGTTTTATATCTGTCGTTTGGTCCTCTTCCGTTATGGTCAAAACCAAATTCTCTTTTTTTTAAATCAGTAGCTATGAATTCTGGTAAGTCTTTTACTGACCATTCTTCACGATAGTATTGTCTTCTTTCTTTAAGTGTCGCTTTAGAAAACATAATAATATGTTACTTTTTTAAAGTATTTATTTTATAGGTATGTGTGCATCTGCAAAGTAATGATTTAGCACACTTTTATTAATTAAGATATTTAAAAATAAATTCATGGACGATGTAGTTGAAGTAATCGGAATTGAACATTTAAAAGTAATTTTATCTGGTCTTTCTCCTGAAGAGATTATAAGGCCTGCTTATGAAAACTGGCAAACCTGTATGAAAACAGGATATACCAGATTAAACCTTGAAACTGGTGAGATTTATGGTGTTGGAGTAGAATTAAATGATCTTCCACTACCATCTACAATATACATTGAGTTATACAAAATTGATGCATATGATGAGCCAATAAGCGAAGAAGAATTTTTCTCTCAAAGTGAATATGATAAGTTTTTAGAATTCAGTGCCAGTGAGCCTAGTGAATATATTCCAGATATTATATCTGAATTTTGCCAAATAAACGGAATTGATGAAGATAAACGTAAAATTGGAATATTAGCTTATAATTTTGAAAAAAAAGAAAGAAGTAATTATAATATGTGGGAATCATCTGTTTTAAACAAGTATTATGATGCAATTTATGAAGACCATAATCCATTTATGTTTTCACAAAATTCATTATAGTCTTATTCTTTTTGCTGCTTGTCAAGTTGGAATTTCTTACGCCCATAGCATGATAATGGGTTATTTATTCCTTTACAGGACTTGTCTGGATGACATAAGCTAGGTAAATGTATTTTAATTTTCTCACAGCTCATAGGAGTATACCATTTGGTTTCTCCTTCATGATTTATATCTACTCTATCATGCATTCCAAATCCTAATTTTGATATAATATTAATTTTTTCCTGAGGCTGGTCTTCAAATAACGGTGGTGTACAGTTATCTGCAGCATCAAAAATCAAAGGTAATATCTCATTTTCAGTAATAGTTAAGTCTGGATCCATATCAGATACTTTAACTGTTTCTTCTGAGGCAAATATTCTTGGATATAATCTTGCATAAGATGCAAAAGAAGTTAATAATAAAACAATAGCATCGTTACGCCCACCTGAAGATACTCCTTCAACAGTTGCCTTAATACATGGTGGAAATGCATCTGGATTTAGTTTTCCAGCCTGAACTGTACCGTAAATACCACCACTGCCTGCATAATATTGGTTGTATTTACTAATTTCAGTTGGAATAAATTCTTTTAGTTCTTCACCTATTTTAATAATTGCTGGGTGAATTTCAACTCTTTTAGACATTTCCTTGATTCTTTTAATGTATTCTTCTGTTTTTTGCATAATTAATCTGGATAATATTTGTTCTTTAACGCTGTCTCCGATTAATATGTTATACATTCTCTCAGGGTTTCTGTCTGTGAATTTATCACTAAATCTGTTTAAAAAATCATCTTCCTGAAGTATAATTTCACCATTATCAATCAACAAATCAGTTAATTTTAGTTTTTTAGTTGCAACAATCTCTTTAAGTGATTTCCAGTGAATACTATTGTCAACCTTAACATCATCAAGCACTTCATCAATGATTTCAGCTCTTGACATTGGAGGTATTTTAGCAAGTCTTTCTAAAATAAGAGAACCCTGTGATTCAACAAATAGTCTTGTTTCACGTGAACCAAGGTTAAACTGAATAGCTATTGCCTGACAGAGAATATGAAATGTTACAACATCTTGTTTAAATAATTCTTCATTTGTTAAATATTCAAATTCTGCCTGTGTGAAGTTTTTATTGTTCTTTTTTTCAATAGCCCACTGTATACGTTTAAGGGCTAAATCATGAAAAGATTTAGGTATAATATTATAATCCGAAAGCCTTTGATTTGTGGTTCTGGTACAAATTTCAATTAAGGATTCATCTTCATCAAATATTTGATTTAAATCTCCATAATTGCGGATTATTCCTTTTCCTTCGTTTGATAATGGATTAATATAAGAAACTTCAGCCATAATTTTAATTTTTTATTTTATGTATTAAATAACTAACTCATATTCAAAAACAATATTGATTTTATTATGTTTTAATTATGGAATTTATCCTATTTTTTATTGTAAAAAAGCTAATTTTATTATATAGGAGTAACATAATTATTAAATGTTTAAATTTAAATAAAGGGGATTATATTAAATGTCAAAAATTTTTATTTCATGTGCACTTCCTTATGCAAATGGACCTTGTCATTTAGGTCATATCCGTTCTACATATTTACCGGCTGATATCTATGCAAGATACAATCGTATGGCTGGAAATGATGTGTTAATGGTTTGTGCTACTGATGAGCATGGTACTCCAATTGCTGTTAAAGCAGATAAGGAAAATAAAAAACCTATTGAAATTTCTAAAAGATATCATGACATGATTGTTCGTGATGTGGAATCTATGAACATATCTCTTGATAACTTTTCAAGAACTACTGATGAAAAACATTATGAAATTGCTCAAAAATTCTTTAAAGATTTATATGATAAAGGATTTATTTACAGACAAGATTTAGAGCAATTATACTGTCCTGAATGTAAAAAATTCTTACCTGACAGATATGTTGAAGGTTTATGTCCTGTTTGTGGTGCAGAAGCTCGTGGAGATCACTGTGAAAAATGTGGAAGAGCTTTAGATCCAACAGAACTTGATGAACCACACTGTATTACCTGTGGAACCACTCCTGTTATTAAGGACACTTATCAATATGCATTTAAGTTATCTGAATTTGAAGATGAACTTAAAGACTACATTGACAATAATGAAAACCTTCCTGCAAATGTTAAAAACTATGCTTCAAACTGGCTTAAAGAAGGATTAAATGATTGGATTTTAACCAGAGATATGGACTGGGGTATTCCTGTACCTCTTGATGAAGCTAAAGGTAAAGTTTTATATGTATGGATTGAAGCATTTTTAGGTTATATTTCATCTGCTTCTCAATGGTCTGAAAAGTCTGGTAAAAAATGGGAAGAATACTGGAGCGATTTTGTTGTTCACTTCATTGGAAAAGACATTATCTACCACCACTCAATCTTCTGGCCAGGTTTATTAAAAGCATATGGATGCAAATTACCTGATAAAATTTATGCTGGAGAATTTTTATCTCTTGAAGGTGAGAAAATGTCAACCAGTAAAAATTGGGTTATTTGGATTGACGATTTTGTAAAAGACTATGATCCTGATTTACTTAGATACTTCTTAACAATTAATGCTCCTTTAAACAAGGATTCTGATTTCTCATGGGATGATTTCCAAAAAAGAAACAACGATGAATTGGCTGATGTAATTGGAAACTTCTTACACAGAACATTTACATTTACCCGTAAATTCTTCGATAACAAAATCCCAGAATATGCAAATCCTTCCAATGAAGATGAAGAATTTAGAAAAGCTATTGAAGAGTTACCACAAAACGCTGGTGAATACATATCTAATTTCGAATTCAGAGAAGGTTTACTTGAAATATTTAAAGTTGCTAAAAAAGGAAACAAATATTTCAACGATCAAGAACCTTGGAAAGCTGTTAAAGAAGACAAACAAAAAGCAGCAAACTGTTTATACTTATCTAATCAATTAGCTAAAATATTGGCTTTCACTTTAAAACCTTATTTACCAACCAAAGCTGATGACATAGCTAAAATATTAAATATTGATGATTTATCCAACTGGGACGATGCAGCAATATTCCTCCCTACAGGATATGAAATCAATAAATCCAAACCTTTATTTAAAAAGATTGAAGACGATGAGATTGCTCTTCAAAAAGAAAAATTACAAGAAAACTTAAAAACTACTGAGGATGAAAATATGAGTGATTTAATTACTATTGACAAATTTGACGAAATTGAAATTAAAATTGGACAAATCAAAGAAGCTGAAAAAATTGAAAAATCCGACAAATTATTAAAATTACAAATCGATGTAGGAGAAGAAAAACCTAGACAAATCGTTTCAGGTCTTGCTAAAGTTTACAACCCAGAAGACTTAATTGATAAAAAAGTATGTGTAATCGTAAACTTAGAACCTGCTAAATTGTTTGGAACCTTATCTGAAGGTATGGTACTTGCAGCTGGAGATTCCTGTGCATTATTAACTCCTGATGAACAAGGTAAAGTCGGCGAAAGAATTCAATAAATATATTTTAGATTAAAATGCCTGAATCTGTCCTAGTAAACAAAGCGGAAAACTTCTTAAAAGAGATAGCAAACGATGCTATTAGTCTTGAGAATATCGAAGATTTCGATGTTTTTAAAGACCTCTACTTTAAACTAGATGACAGATTAGACTTTTTACAAAACTTAAAAGATGATATGGATGCACAGGGTTATACAACCCCTTTTACATCCTTAAACAAATATGGTGCAAAATCTGTAGCTGACGTTGATGTTGAGGAGATGGGTGAAAACAGCCGTCACAACAAAATATTTAGAATGAAAGCAAATGCTAAGAAAAACATTCTAGATAGAGTTAAATCAGCTATTGACTCACATAAAATTGCTATTGGAAACTTGGAGCAATTTGGATATGTGAAATGCAATTCATGTTATAAAAAATATTCAATGAGTGACTACAAACAAATGGACGGTAAATGTAGTTGTGGAAGTACTGGTTTTTCATTTAAAGTCCAAAAAGATGCTACTCATAGAATAGAAATAATCCCATACTTACCATTATCCGGTAACTATATGGTTTTAAGAAACCAACTTTCTGCTTTTGGTCGTGAATCTCTTAAAAAAGTTTTAAATATTCTAAAACAGGAACGTAGGGGTGTTGTTAAAACAATAGCTTTAGTAATACGTTTTAGAGATAAAAACAACAGATTGGTTAGAAAAAACATTACTCTTGATTCAGAATATGTAAATAACTATGAAGAAGAAGTAAGAAGATTATATGGAAATCGTGTGAGAATTGAAGCATTGAGATTCCATAGAACAAAACCTGCTATTATTGATGATAATCATGCAAGAACTGCTCTTGCTATTGGTTATGTAAGATATAGTGAAAAGATAATCCAAGAGATTGAAGACGACATATTAAAAAGAAAACTTACTGATTTTAAACGAATCAACAAATACGATGAAATCATTGCGGAATATGAAAATAAAAACCCTGATTTCATTGATGATTATGATTTGGATGCTATTGAGAAATGGAGAAAATCTCAAATTGAAGATAATTTCAAACGCCTAGGATTTTATGACAAATTTGGAAACATAAACAGATCCCTTAGTCGTGATTTGAAAAAAAGAGAAAGTGTCTATAAAAATATCTTTAGAAATATCGCTCCTACATTGATTATTTGGGATATATTCAGATATTACCTTACTACTTCAAACAATTCACGTAAGATTGATATTAGTCCATTCCCGTATATTAGGGTAGAATTAGACAGAGAACAAAGAAAAGTATTCCAGGCTACTAACAGAAAGGTAATTGAGACTTTAAATAACTTTACCAATATCAAAATTATTCCTGTTTGTGAAATGGACTTACTTTTGTATGATAAATTCAAATTTGAAAAAGAAATCAAAAGTTCCAATATTAAATTTAACAATGTTGCTTTAGGTGCTGCACTGATTCATGAAAACTCTGATATTGACCTTGAAAGTATCAGTAATGCGTTTAATATTAATGAATCCAAAATTAAAAAGGAAATTAAGAATATTGACAATATTAAAAATCCAAAAAGCGACAAATCCAAGAAATTTTTAGATTTAATTAAGAAATAGTGATTATATGGATGAAGATGTAACAACAATTCATATAACAAAAGCCTTAAGTTCTGCAATTATTGTGGATTTAATGGAAAAATATCCTAATTTAGAGACTATTACATGTTCTCCTAGTGTTTATAATAGAACTTCAGATACATATATTGATGCACTATCACAGCTTGATATTGAAGTTGTAAAAAAATATAACTGGGGAGCGGAATCTAAAACAAACGGTGAAGAGTTTAAGGTTTTAGAATTGTCAAATGAAGGATTTAAACCTAAACAAATAGCTGAAAAATTAGATTTAAAACTTAGTCGTGTTTATTATTTATTGAAAAAAGCTGATGCTAAATTTGATAATAGAAAAAGAAAACACAATCATGTAGAGATTAAAAACCTTAAAGATGATGGTTTATCTGCAAAAGAGATTTCTGAAAAATTAGATATTCCCTTAAGGACTGTCTATTATATTTTAAATAAAAAATAATTACTTTTTTTAATAATGAACATTAAATAGTTTATTATGATGATTTTACCACAAATTCCTTTATATGGGATAGCTTTAATCTGTGGATTACTATCTTTTTTTGTAACCAGATTAACTATGCCAAGGATGATTAGAAAGCTTGAAGCCGCGAATATTGTTGGGAAAGATATTCACAAATCTTGGAAACCTATTGTTGCGGAAATGGGTGGATTTGGTATTCTTTTCGGATTTATTATAGGAATGTTTTCTGGAATATATATGCACGATATTTTAGCATTCAAATTAGTTATTGTTTTAGTAGTAATATTGATTGTTGGAATAATCGGTATTGCTGATGATTTACTTGCTCTATCTTCAAAAGAGAAGTTTATTTTACTTTTCCTTGCAGGTCTTCCATTGATTTGGGCAGCACCACCTAATGTGGGAATATTATACTTAATTACAATTCCTATTGCATTGTCCATTGGTTCTAATTTAACCAATATGCTTGCTGGTTTAAATGGTATTGAATCAGGTTTAGGTATTATTTCAATGACTTCACTTACCATAGCATGTATTATTCTTGGAAAATACGATGTAACTATCATTTCCATGAGTATGCTTGGTGCATTAATCGCATTTTTATACTACAACAAATATCCTGCTAAGATTTTCCCAGGAGATACTGGTACATTAATTATTGGTGCAGCTATTGTTTGTATTGCATTTATTGGACGTGTAAAGCTTATTGCATTTATTGTATTAATGCCAAATATCATTGATGCTGCTTTAAAATTCTATTCTGCAGGATTTATGAACCGTCAACAGCAAAAACCAACTCAATTAAACGAAGATGGTAAATTAGTAAGACCAAATGCTGGTTTTAAATCAATGATCAGGTTAATTTTAAGAAAACCTATTGCAGAAAAAGATGCTGTTAGAATAATCTGGGCTATTGGAGTAGTATTTGGAATTATTGGTATTCTTGTAGCATTAATAATGCCTGGTGCACTTGAAAACCAGACTTTAGTTAACTTCTTACAGATTAAAGAGATGTTTTATTATATTTAGGTGTTTAATATGATGAGACCATACACAATTTTAAATGCTGCTATGACTTTAGATGGTAAAATCGCAACAAAAACCGGAAGTTCTAATATTTCAGGAAAAAAAGATTTAGAAAGAGTTCATGAGCTTAGAAAAGAATGTGACGCAATTATGGTTGGAATTGGAACTGTACTTGCAGATGATCCAAGATTAACTGTTCACAAAATTGATGCAAATCCTGAAGATAATCCTGTTCGTATTGTAGTTGACAGCAAATGCAGAACACCTGAAGATGCTAGAATTACAAATTCTGATGCTAAAACAATTATAGCCTGTGCAAGAGAATTTAAAGAGGATTTTGAAGCATCTGATAAATATGAAACATTTAAAAAAAGAGGTGTTAAGTTTATTTATTCTGGAAGTGACAGGGTTGATTTAAAGCTTTTAATGAGTTATCTTCATGAGGAAGGTATTGATAAGTTAATGCTTGAAGGTGGATCAACTTTAAACTTTTCTATGATAAAAGCAGGTCTTATTGATGAAATAAGAATATGTGTTGCTCCAATGGTTGTTGGAGGCAGTGAATCTAAAACATTTTTTGATGGTGAAGGTTTTGATTTAATGGATGAAGCAGTTAAACTTGAATTAACTGATTCATACACTTTGGATAAGGATTTGATTTTAACTTACAAAGTTTTAAAATAAATCCATGAAACTTGCATTTTTACAAATACAATATTTACAAAGGGATTTTTTATCCTTGATATATTTCATTCGACCCTTGCAATAATAGGTGCCGTTTGAAATGTATACTTCTTCTTTTTTGTCTTCGCTGTATGGGTGAAGTGGTTTTTTAGCTATTAGTGCCAGGTAGAGTGTAATGTTTTTGGTGAATCGTTGCTGTTCGTCTTCACCTCCACAATACTTATCAAAATAAAAGCCAATATCTTGATTGATACTTTTAATTATTTTATCATCCACTTCAAAATCATCAAATATAACTGTCCCATATATATCATCGTATACATTTGAGTTATATTTGGCAAGTTTCTTAGTTAATGGGTCTTGATATCTATCATCAGTTACTTTATTTTTTAAATAATCAATAGGATAACTTTTCAAATCCTTTCTAATAATATCTAAAAGTTTGGATGCCTTCATAAAATCCCTTTACTTTTAAGTAACTCACGAGGATTATCAACAATAGCTTTCATTGCTTCATCATGGCTTAATCCTGCACCTAATGCAACTTCATATGATTTATCAAAAGTGATAATGTCTCCAGGTGCGTGAGTATCGGTATCAACAAGTAATTTATTTCCAACTTCACGTGCAATATTTGCAACATGACCGTTTCCAAGACAGTGTCCTTTACGAGCTGAAATTTCAAGATAAATATCATTTTTTAAAGCAATTTCTGCTTCTTCTTTGGTAATTAAACCAGGATGTCCTATAATATCAACATATTTTGACTCAACAGCAGCACGGTTGGTTCCAGGAGTAACAGGTTCATTTAATGTCTCACCGTGAACAACAACAATTTTTGCACCTAACTGTTTAGCTCTTTTTGCAATTCCATCAATTGATTCTACAGGAGCGTGGGTAACTTCAGCACCTAAAACAACAGTAATATCCCAGTTAGCATTAATATCATCAATAGCATCCTGAATTGAAGGAATATTATCAACATTATACCAGTCAACATGATCAGTAATAGCTATTACTTCATGATTTAATTTTAAAGCTCTTCTTGCAAGTTCTGAAGGTAATAATTCCCCGTCACTAAATAAACTATGCATATGTAAATCAATTCTTTTATTCAAAATTAGACCTCATTTTAATTAATATGATAATATTTTATATAATACATACAATATAAATTTATATAACTATATAGGAGGTTATTAAAATGAAAGCAAAAGCATTTAAAATTGCAGATGGAGTATATTGGGTTGGAGTAATCCACTGGAACAGCAGAACTTTCCACGGTTACGGAATTCCTGGAACTTCATACAACGCATATTTAGTATTTGGTGAAGAAAAAACTGTTTTAATCGATAACGTTTACAAAGGAATGTTTGAACAATTCGATGCAAGAGTAAAAGATGCATTCGAACAAGAAGGTAAAGAGTTCAAAATTGATGTTTTCGTACAAAACCACTCAGAAATGGACCACTCAACATTCTTAAGAGAAACTATTGAAAAATACAATCCTGATGCTGAAATATATGCATCACAAAACTGTATTAACTTCTTAGAAGCACAATACCACAACTTCTCTGATTTAGAACTCACTCCTGTTGCAACTGGAGATGAATTAGATATTGGTGGTAGAACCTTAAAATTCGTATCTGCACCAATGCTTCACTGGCCTGACAGCATGTTCACTTTCCTTGCAGAAGACGGAATTTTATTCTCAAACGATGCATTTGGTCAACACCTTGCTTGTTCAAAAAGATATGACACTGATTACTCACTTGACCATATTATAAGAGAAGCACAAAAATACTACGCTAATCTTGTAACTTTAGGTTCCCCAATGCTTAGAATGAAACTTGAGGAATTAACAAACAGCGGTGTTTTAGAACAAGTTAAAATGATTGCACCATGTCACGGTCAAATCTGGACTAACCCAGCACCTATTGTAGAAAAATACTCTGAATGGGGATCAGGTGTATGTAAAGACAAAATCACTGTTATCTACGACACTATGCACCACTCAACCGAAAAACTCGCATTCCAAATTGCAGAAGGTATTATGAGTGAAGGTGTAGAAGTTGCAATGTACTTTATGCAAGAAGACGGTCCTGATGATGTAATTACCGACATTTTAGACTCAAAAGCTATTGCACTTGGTGCACCTACAATGATGAACAAACCGTTCCCAAGAATCGGAAACATGATGTACTGGTTAGATTGTGTTAACTTCAAAGGAACCGGAAGTGAAAAAGATGCTTTAATCTTCTCATCCAAAGGATGGGGTGGAGGAGCAGTAGCTAAACTCCAAAAAGATTTAGAAGAAGCTGGATTTAACGTAACTGACACTATGGACGTATTATTTGTACCTGACGAAGATGTGCTTGCAGAAGCATTCGAAAAAGGTGCACAACTTGCACGTTCCATCAAAGAATAATTTCTAATTATTCTTACTTTTTTTCTTTTTTTATAAGGTTTTTATAATGTCTAATTTAATTATTTATTTTTCAAGAGCTAATGAAAACTATTTTAGTGGCGAGACTAAAATTGTTGAAAAAGGCAATACCAGCCATATTGTAGACATTATCCAAAAACATATTGATGCTGATTTATTTGAAGTAATTCCAAAAACAGATTATCCTCATGATTATTTAGAATGCACACAGGTTGCTAAAAAAGAGTTAAAAAATAAAACAAGACCAGAACTTGAAAAAACACTTACAGATATTTCTTCTTATGATGTAATCTACATTGGTTTTCCAATCTGGTGGGGAACACTTCCAATGGCAATGTGGACACAACTCGAAAAGTTAGATTTTACTGGCAAAATTATTAAACCATTTGTAACACATGAATGATCCAAGTTTGGTAAATCTCTTAAAGATTTAAAAAAACTATGCAAAGGTGCAGATATTAAAAAAGGATTTGAAATTTCAGGATCAAACATTAAAAATGCAACTTGTATGGTTGAAATCTGGTTAAAAGAGTAATATAAATTCACCATTTAAACACAATTTATTTATACTTATTGTTAATATATTAATAAGGAGTGTTAATAATGGATGATGAAACATTAAAAAAATACGCATACGTAACAATTTCAAAATACAGGAAAAACACAGTAAAATCACTAAAAGATGATGTTAAAATTCCAACACAAATAGCAAAAGACACAGGAATTAGAAGAAACCACATATCCAAAGTATTAAGAGAACTAAAAGACTGTGGTGTTGTTGAATGTATAAATGAAGAAGCAAAAAGAGGAAGAATTTATCGTTTAACAAAATCTGGTGAAGCTATTGTTGAGCATCTTGACTGAATCTTAATTCACTACTTTTTTTAGAATAATTTAATTTCAGATTTAAAAATTAACTTTCTTTTTAATATTATAATCCAAATTAAAATACTATTAATAATAAATTTATAATTAAGGTGTTAATATGGCAAATATGTGGATGGTGCGCGCGGGCGAAGAAGGATTTTTAATTAATGATTTTAAAGAATTGAATATTGTTGCTATTGGATGGGAACTTGATGATTTATCCAGTATGTCTTCAGACGAAATTAAACAATTAATGAAAGAAGAATATCCAGAATATAACAATAGAAAGTTAAGTGCAAACTATAACCAAGTTAGTCAATTTGTTTATGATTTTAATACTGGAGATTATGTTCTTTCATATGATCAAAAAAATAGAGAATATATTATTGGAATTATAACTTCAGATTATCATGTTTCTGATAAATTATCTATTAAATATAATAAGGAACAATTTTATCAACATGTACGTGATGTCAAATGGATTGGTGTAGCAAATAGAGACGAATTAAATGAAACTACAATCAAATCATTGAATTACCCTAAGACTATTGCCAATATAAACGATAATAAAAATCATATTTTAAACTCTATTAATCAAGGTAAAATAGAATGGCCTGATTTTTATATGGAATTAGCAGATAAATTATTGGAGTATAAAGAAAATAGAACAGAATTAATAAATAAAATCCAAAATATTTTTTCTAATTTAAATTTAAAATTGCCAACACTTGAAAATAATATTGGTGGAAATCCAATAGCACCTTTTGATATTGACCCATTTACAGTTTTTGCTTTATTTAATAAGCAAATTACATATGAAAAACGTTTTAATTTTATAAAAGAATTTAAAAAAGAGTTTTCAATTGAATCAAAAATACCATATTCATTTCATGGAATAGCTGTTGTAAACAACCTTAGTGCTGCTTTTTATCGTTTTAAGAGCCTTCGTGGTGAAAATGATATTCAAAATTTATGGGATTTATTTGAAATTGCTCTAGATTATCCAAATTGTGGACCTGATAAATTTATTGATGTTTATAATGAAGTTAGTAAGCAGTCTGGAATTAAATGGAATATTACAATGGGATTAAATTGGATTAGACCATTTACATTTATGAATTTAGATAAAAATTCAAGAGACATATTATCTACTGATGATATTTTCCAAGAAGAGTTTAGAGATGAAATTAAATCTCTTAAATCACCTATTACTGGTGAGGAATATCTTAAAATATGTGAAACCTGTGCAAATGCAATTGATAGTTCCAATAAATATAAAAATTTCCCAGATTTATCACACTCTGCATACATGTTTAAAATTAAAAATCAAAACGATGAAGATGGAATGGGGGACAATGACGTTAAAACAACTAAATATTGGTTAATATCTGCAGGTGAAGGGTCTAAACTATGGGATGAATTCTATAATGAAGGCATTATTGGAATTAAAATGAGAGGTATTGGTGATTTTGGAAATTATGCTGACAAAAATGAAATAAAGATTAAATTCCAAGAGATATTTAATGACGAATCCACACATAAGAACGATGTCCACTGCTGTTGGCAATTTGCACATGATTTACAAATTGGTGATGTTATATTTGTTAAAAAAGGCAGGACAAAAATTATAGGCAGGGGAATTATTGAATCAGATTATTATTACGATGAAAATAAAGAGTATCCCCATATTCGTAAAGTAAATTGGACCCATAAAGGAAATTGGGATTACACAATTGAAAGATTAGCCATGAAAACATTAACTGACCTTACAAATTACACAGAAACTGTTAATAATATCAAAGAATTTTTCATTGATGAAAATGATGACATTGATGATAATGTTCCCGAAATCAAATACCCTGAATATACTCAAGAAGATTTCCTTGAGGAAGTTTATGTAACTAATAATGACTATGAAACATTGAGTAATTTGCTTGAAAATAAGAAAAATTTAATTATTGAAGGAGCACCTGGTGTTGGAAAGACATTTATGGCTAAACGTCTTGCTTATTCAATAATGGGTGAAAAGAATATTGACCAGGTTATGATGGTCCAATTCCATCAAAGCTATTCCTATGAAGATTTTATAATGGGATATAGACCATTTGAAAATGGTTTTATGTTAAGAGAAGGTTCATTTTATAAATTCTGTAAAAAAGCAGCAGATGATCTGGATAATGATTACTTTTTCATAATTGATGAGATAAACAGAGGAAATATCAGCAAGATATTTGGTGAATTATTTATGCTTATCGAAGCAGATAAAAGAGGTGAAAAGAACAGAATACCTCTCCTTTATTCAGATGAATACTTCTATATTCCAAAAAATGTCCATATTATTGGATTAATGAATACAGCTGATAGATCTCTTGCAATGATTGATTATGCACTACGCCGTAGATTCTCATTTTTCGATTTAAAACCAGGTTTTGAATCTGATGGATTTGCAAGTTATAAAGAGGAACTTGATAGTGATGAATTTAATCAGCTAATAGATATATTATGTGAATTAAACCAAGAAATTTCTAATGATGAAAGCCTTGGTGAAGGTTTTAGAATTGGTCATAGCTATTTATGTAATTTTGATGCAGAAGATATTGGAAATAAATTAAAATACGTTGTAGAGTATGAATTAATTCCACTTTTAAAAGAATATTGGTTTGATGAACAGGAAAAAATTGAATATTGGTCCTCAAAGTTAAGAAGTGTCATTAATGATATATGAAGATGCAATTTACATTAAAAATATCTATTATATGCTTTCTTATGCTTTTAAAACACTAAATGAGAAAGCATATAAAAAAATAGAAACTGAAAGTTTTGAAAATAGTGCTGATTTACTTTCAGAAATCTTAATCCTTGGTGTTTCACGTCAACTTAAACAGGGGCTTGTTAAAGATTATATTGATGTTAATGAAACCACTTCATCTATACGTGGTAAAATTAACATTACTGAATCCATTAATACTCAAAGTTTTTTAAAAGGACAGCTAAACTGTACTTATGATGAATTTTCTGTTAATTGTGATTTAAATCAAATTATTAAATCAACATTGACATTACTTTTGAAATCAGATATTTCAATTAATCGTAAAAAGAAAATAAGAAGATTATTGATGTATTTTAATGATGTTAATACTATTGATTTAAAATCAATTAATTGGAAAATACGTTATGATAGAAACAATCAAACCTATAAAATGCTTGTTAATATCTGCTATCTAGTCATTAACGGCTTAATTCATACAGAAAAATCAGGGAAAGTTAAGTTAATGAATTTCTCTGATGATCAACTAATGAGCAGTTTATATGAAAAATTCCTTTTGAACTACTTTAAAAAGGAACATCCTTATCTCTTAACCCATTCACCACATATTGACTGGCAAATTGATGATGGAATGGACAGTTTACTTCCAAAAATGAAAACAGATGTAACATTAGAGTATGAAAATAAGATTTTAATAATTGATGCTAAATTTTATAAAAAAAATACTGTCAAATATTATGAAAAGAATATACATCATACCAATAATTTATATCAAATTTTTACTTATGTTAAAAATAAAGAAAGTGAACTTAAAGAAAATGATATTGAAGTTTCAGGAATGTTACTTTACGCTATGACCAATGAAAATATCCAACCAAATAGCGAGTATATGATGAGTGGAAACAAAATTAGTGTAAAAACACTAAATCTGAATCAAAACTTTGAGTTGATTAAAGCGCAATTAGATGATATTGTAAATAATTATTTTAAAATATAAATTATTCCTTTTTAACAATAATATTTGTCCATTTCAAATCGCTACGTTCTTTTCTAACATCATCACTTAACCATGTTTTTAAAACTTTAAAACCTACTTTTTCAAATAGTTCAGCAGCTACTTCTTCAGTTAAGTCAGTATAGTATCTTCCTTCACGCTGTCCTTCAAATTCACCATGTTTAAATGATGCACAAAAGATTCCATTACTTTTAAGTGCTTTTTTAAGTTTTAACAATACTGATTCCATTTCATCACTTGGAACATGTAAAAGTGATGCATAAGCCCATATTCCATCAAATTCATCTTCAAAATCAATATCTTGAACTAGCATATGTTTAACATCAATACCAGTATGTTTACTTGCAAGTTTACACATCTCAACAGACCCGTCAAATGCAAATACATTAAATCCAAGGTCCATAAAAACCTTTGTTTCTCTTCCAGATCCACATCCAACATCTAAAATATATGCATTTTCAGGAAGTAATTCTACAAACTTTTCATAGTTGTGACTTATATCTGCATTAACAGTTCCATTAAAAAATTCTTGGGCATTTTCATCATAAAAATTCATTTTTACGTCTCAATTTAACATATTTGTTTTTTAGAAATAAGTAAATATTGATAAGAAGATATAATATTGTAGATATTATTGAAGGTTTTCATATGGAAGAATTAAGATCAGAAATTATTAAATTTCAAAAAGAAAGGGATTGGAAACAGTTTCATACTCCTGAAAATTTAGCAAAATCAATTTCTATTGAAGCTGCAGAACTTTTAGAACATTTTCAATGGAATAAAGAATATGATGTTAGTGAAGTTGCTGATGAACTTGCAGATGTTTTAAATTATTGTATTTTAATGGCTGATGCTCTTGATTTGGATATTAAAGAGATTGTATTAAATAAAATGAAGAAAAATGCCATTAAATATCCTGTAAGTAAATCATATGGTACTTCAAAAAAGTATACTGAGTTTTAAAAAAGGTAGATTTCAATGGATGATTATGGAAATTTAAAATTTGCAAGTCTCTTTCATGATATTGGTAAATTTTACCAAAGAACAAACAAATGCAATAATACTCATTGTGAATTGTCTGCGGCTTTTGTTAAAGACAAATTGATGATTTAGTTGAAAATTTAGTATTGTATCACCACAATCCTTCTAAATCTATAAACCCCGAATTATGTGTAATACTTCAAAAAGCAGATTATCATTCATCAAAAGAATGTATTGGGCTTGATGATGAATCAGTGATGCCTTTAACATCTATTTTTTCAAGAATCTCATTTGATGATGAAACTGGTGATGATCATTATGTTCCATTAGTTAAACTTGACTTTAATAAACCGTTACATGCTCAAAATAAAGATGTTATGAGTGAATGGGATTTAGTTCAAAAATATGAAGATATATTGATTAAATTTGAAAAAGAATTTGAAAACTTAGAAAATAATGATTTAGAAACTGTATTGGCTATTTTAAAAAAATACACATCAACAATTCCTGCTTCAACTCACTACTCTAAAAGTGATATTTCATTATATGATCATCTAAAAACAACCCTTGCTATTTCTAATTGCAGATATTTATTCTCAAAAGAAGAAAACTTAACTAAAAGCGATGATGAGGAAGTTTACAGAGTAATTAACGGTGAACTTTCAGGTATTTCTGATGTTTTATATGACATTCAAACATGTGATAATAATATGGTTAAACGTTTGCATGGCCGTTCTCTTTATTTAAATTTATTAACAGAAGCAGTTGCTTCTAGAATTATCTTTGATTTAAATTTAGACTCTTCAAACATCATATATTGCAGTGGAGGACGTTTTATAATCATTGCACCAAACATTAAAAAAACAGAAGAGATTATTAATAAAATCAGTTTATTTGAGGAATTTGGTGCAGATTTGTTCTTAAATATTGTTTCAAAACCTGCATGTGGAGATGAGCTTGGAGAATTTGATAAAGTATTATCAAGGCTTAATTTATTGTCTGATGAAAACAGAAAACATAAATTTACAAATCAAATCAATGAATTAATCACTAAAAACAATTCCAATTCATTATCAGAATTTGATGAATCTAAAATAGGTGATGTGGCTGCAAATGCCAAATATTTAATTAAGTATATTTGTGATGAGAAAATTACAAATTCACTATTCTATTCCAAATTAAACATTGGATACATATTTAAAAAAGATAAAAAAGGTATTGACAGCATTATATGTGAAAATAAAGATATTCAATTTACTGTTTATAAATTAAATGATACTGATTTTCTTGATATAGATATTGTATCTAATAATGTTTCATTTGACTTTAAAGTTATGGGAAACAGTGTTCCAAATATTGATGGAAAACCATTGTTTCTTAATCATTTAGCCAAATTAGCAGATGGTGCAGATAAGATTGGAGTAGTAAAAATAGATGCTGATAACCTTGATTTGATCTTTTCAAAAGGTTTAGGTGAAGGTGCTAAAAGCATTTCCAGAATATCTTCTCTAAGTTTTTATATTGATTTATATCTCTCAGGTAGGGTTAATCAGGTTGCAAGCAGATTTAATTTCGCAACTGAACAGCCAAAAGACATAGAAAGTGAAATTATAGAACTTGAATTTAATGATTTAGATAAAAAAACAATTTTTAAACCAAAAGGAAAACTTCCAAAAGGCGAAGGTGTATCTTCAATATATGTTATTTACTCAGGTGAAGATGATTTACTTGCTGTAGGTCCATATGATGATGTAATTAAGTTTGCATTGGAGTTTAGAAATAAATTCAAAAAATGGGCAACGAATAATGATTTAATTAATCTTTCAGCAGGAATTGTAATTGTTAAACCAGAATTTTCAATAGGAAAAGCAGCAATAATGGCTGATAGAGAACTTAAAATATCAAAAAGCAGTGGAAAAAATAAAATTACAATGTTTAATGAACCGTTAAGCTGGGAAGAATTTGAAAAGATATTTGACTTTTAATATTACTTTTCAAATGCTCTTGGAATAATTGGTTTAAGTATAAAATCTAAATAATATGATATAATGATGGACTGGCAATATAGCAATTACTCAAAAATCAACTCTGATATTCAAAAACATTTTCCTTTTGAAAATCCACGAGCTGATCAATTAGAGACAATTTCCGAGATTATTGAAGCTATAAATCAGGGTTATGAGTATATTGTACTGGAGGCTGGTACTGGAACTGGTAAATCTGCCATTGCAGCTACTTTATCCAATATGTCAGAATCATCATACATTTTAACCATCACCAAACAACTTCAAGACCAGTATTTAAGAGATTTTAAAGATTTTAGAGTAGTTAAAGGCAGATCCAATTTTAATTGCCAGAATTACTTAAATCAATCATGTTCTGAAGGTAAATGCATCACAGAAGGCATTGACTGTAAGTTTTCTCTTAAAAATAGAGAAAATGAAATAAGACGTGACAATACCTGTCCATATTATTATCAAAAATATCTGGCCTTGAATTCCAAAACTGTCATTTCAAATTATTATTACATGTTTTTAGAGCTTAATTATGTAAAAGACTTTGAAAAAAGAGAGTTATTAATCTTTGATGAAGCACATAACCTTGAATTAACTTTAATGGATGAATTAACATTGGAGTTTTCCAAAGGGGATTTGAAGGAATATCTTAATTATAATTTAACTTATGAAAAAATAGATGAGTTAAACAATTCAAAGTATACTAATTGGATTGATTTTATTAATGAAATTAAGCAAGGATACATTGAAGAGTTAGAAAAGCTTGAAAGCTTAAATAAAATTGAGTTAATTGAAAAAATAGCTTTTGTAAGACATCAGATTGGCGATTGTAACAGGTTTATTGATAATTTAACTCTTGATCCTGAAACATGGATTTTTGATTGGGATGAAGATAATCAGATAGCTCAGTTTAAGCCCTTAAAAATCAATAACTACACCAGAACTACTCTTTTTGATTATGCTGATGTTTGTATTTTTATGAGTGCTACAATTCTTGACTGGAAGCTATTTTCTAAATGGCTTGGAATTCCAGAAGATAAGATTTATGCAATCAGACGTAAAAGCCCATTTGATATTAAAAATAATCCAATTACTGCTTTTGAGGATTATAATTTATCCAGAAGTTTCATCAAGGCTAATGCTCCAAGAAGTATTAAAACAATTGATGAAATTTTAAATAAACATAAAAATGAAAAGGGAATTATACATACTGTCAGTTTAAAATGCAGAGATTTAATTATGGATAAATTAGATAATCCTCGATTAATCACACATGATAAAGAAAATAAAACAGAAGTAATTGAGAAATTTATCAAATCAGATGAACCTCTGGTTTTAATATCTCCTTCAATGGGTGAAGGTGTTGATTTACCTGGTGATTTGTGTCGTTTTCAAATAATTTATAAATTACCGTTTCCTGATTGGGGAGATAAACAAATAAATCAAAGAACCGGCATTGACAGAGAATGGTATGATTATAAAACCTGTCTTAACCTTGTTCAAACTCACGGAAGAGGAATGAGATACCTAGATGATTATTGTCATACTTATGTAATTGACAATCGTTTTAAATCATATATTAAAGAATCATACCCACGTAATTTCCTGCCAGACAGATTTAGAGAATCTATTGAAGGAATGGAAATTGATTTAGAAGAAAAAAACAGATTAATGAAAATCGGCGATGAATATCTAAACAATAATGACTATGAAAATGGTATTAGGTTTTTCAAACAGTTAATGGATGATGATTTGTTTTTAAATGATATATATCCATATATGAGTTTATCAAGACTTTACCATGAAACTGAGTTATATGAAAGCGAAGTTCAAATAATAATGAAATATTTAAGTTCAGGAAATAAATCTGAGCATTTCAATAAGCAATTAGCTAAGCTTTCAGATATGGGTTATTATTAAATCAATTAAACACAACTTATATTAACTTTTCAAACTAGACATAATACTAAAAAGTTAATTAGGTATTTCATATGTTAGAGTGGACTGTTTGTAAAAATTGCGGCACAATACTGGATAATTCTCAAAATATCTGTTCAAATTGCAAAAGCAATGTTGAAAAAGTAGATATTGATTATTTGAGAAATTATCTGAATAATTTGAATTTTATTTTAAAAACATTGGATATTTTTACTCCTTATTCTTCAATGGAGCAGTTAAAAAACAATAGCTTAGAAGATATTATTCAAAAAGATTTGTTTAATTATTTTTCCTATCTTGGATGGGGCGATGGAAAAATAACTGATAATGAATTGGAGTTTATTAATTTAATTTTAGATAAAAATTTCACAAAAGAAGATATTGCAAAACAAACTATTGATGAAATACCAGTATCTTTTAGTTGTCTTAAAGAAATTGATGATGTTGCCAAAAATCTTGATATGTGTCAAGTAAACTCATGTAATGAGTTATTTAGCTGTTTTAAGATTTTTGGGAAATTCTTTATTACAGTTGATGATGATTTAAATGAAGATGTTTTGAAACTATATGCTAACTACATCTCAAAGTTAGAAAGCACTCTAACAAATGAAAATATCACTTTAAAACCGGCGAAACTTCCAGATAGTGATGAAATAAATAAACAAGAAGATCAACACTCCCTTGAAGAGTACCTTGATGAATTAAACAAACTTGTTGGTCTTGAAAAGGTTAAAAAAGATGTTAATTCCCTTATTAATCTTGTTAGAATTAGAAAATTAAGAAGTGAACGTGGAATTAAACAGCCTCCAATGAGTCTTCATTTGGTATTTTCCGGAAATCCTGGAACTGGTAAGACTACTGTTGCAAGACTCTTATCTAAAATATACTGTGAAATTGGACTTTTATCAAAAGGACATTTAGTTGAAACAGACCGTTCAGGACTTGTTGGTGGTTTTGTTGGTCAAACTGCAATTAAAACCCAAGAAGTAATCCAGTCTGCTCTTGGTGGAATATTATTTATTGATGAAGCTTACAGCTTAACATCAAAAAGCGAAAATGATTATGGAGCTGGAGCTATTGATACTCTTCTAAAAGCAATGGAA